>Ga0209810_1000060_pt1:160000-329044 | contig 329044 bp, 270 predicted proteins | sample Coa_R1_7_FD_187159 | JGI IMG/M metagenome (GOLD analysis project Ga0209810, IMG submission 187159) | Surface soil microbial communities from Centralia Pennsylvania, which are recovering from an underground coalmine fire - Coalmine... | ecosystem: Environmental > Terrestrial >...
GGAAACAAACTCCGACTGCTGCTCCTTCATCGGCGGGGCGTCAGGTCCGGTAAGTTTAACAAAAAAAGTGGGAATCCGACACGAGTTCCGGCCGGGAAGACAGAGCCGCCGGAAACAGTCGGCCACGCAACCGCATGGTACCGGTGCTTTCTGGGTGAACCTGGATTACCGTAACGGGAGCTCGTTTTGCCCGATGCTTTCATCCGAAACTGGCCGAACGCGGCCAGGATGAGCAGCTCCTCTCTGAGCACGTTACGGCACTCGACCTGGCGCTGAAGGCGCGCCCAGGACAGCAGAGAACAACAGAGCGCGCGGTGCTCAACGGCGTTCGGCGGCCCGATCCCGCGCTCGGCATCGAACCGCGACATGGTTGCGGCTGCATAAGGTATTTCTGATATATAGTGATCACTTTGCGCAATCGCCGGTTGCGGCGGCACCACCAGTCCCCCCTTCCTGGCGAGCCTTTCCAATCTTCGGCCACCCGGCCCCCAGAATCACGCCTGCAACCCCCGACCGGGGCTGTCGTTATGCCGCAGCGGCAGCGGCTTCTGCCTTATCCGGTGTGGCTCATTCCCACCGGCAGAACGCGCGAGAGGACCGGAACGGAAAAAACAAAAGTTTAGAATATGTTTTTTCTTGAGGCGGAGGCAGTGGGAGAAGCTTCCTCCCGCGGCCGGTCGACGCGCAGCGGATCCAGCGCAGGCCCGGCATTAGAAATCCGCTGAGCCGGGGCTCATCCCGGACTTATTTTGGCGGATGGCGCGGGGAAGATTCAGGTATAGTCTTAGAGGAGGCGCGTCATGGCTTGGATGCTGTTGTTCCTGCTGGCAATGAACATCCGCCCGCTCTCGGAGAGCGCCCCGAACCGGCAGCCGCAACTGGCCGCGGCCGACGGCCAGGTCGGCATGGTGTTCGGCAGCGGCGGCTCGATCCTGTTTGCCCAATCAAAGGACAACGGAGAAACTTTTGCGGCCCCGGTCCGCGTCGCTACGCTTCCCGTGCTCGCGCTGGGTCGCCATCGCGGGCCGCGCATCGTTTTTGCGGGGAAAACGATTTTGATCAGCGCGGTCGGCGGCCGCACGCCGGTCACCGGCACGCATGCACACGGTCTGGCGGCCGACGGAGATCTGCTCCTGTGGCGGTCCACTGACGGCGGGCGCACCTGGTCCCAGCCAGCCGTGATCAACGACGTGCCCCGGGCGGCCCGAGAAGGTCTCCATGCCTTGGCGGCCGATGCCCAGGGCCATGCCGCGGCCGTGTGGCTCGATCTGCGGGCCCAGGGGACTCGCCTCTATGGCGCGTTTTCTGACGATGCGGGCCTTACGTGGTCGAAGAACCTGTTGGTTTATGAATCCCCGGCCGGCACGATTTGCGAATGCTGCCATCCCTCGCTGATTTCCGCAGGCAATGGGGACTTCGTGGTGATGTTCCGCAATGTGCTCGAGGGTATGCGGGACATGTACACCCTGCGCGTGCGCAACGGCAAAGTTGTCTCCGAGCTACAAAAAGCGGGCCTTAATTCCTGGCCTTTGAAGGCCTGTCCGATGGATGGCGGGTCAGTGGCGTTCGAAAACGGCAAGATTATCAGCGCGTGGCGGCGCGAGGAAATGGTGTTTCTCGCCGAGCCCGGGCGCGAAATCCCGCTCGGCCGCGGCAAAGACGTTTCCATGGCCGTCGGCAAGAAAGGCCCGTACGTGGCGTGGAGCGACGGCTCCCGGGTCCAGATCAGTCAGCCGGGATCAACTGCGGCCGTTACGTTGTCTCAGTCCGGCGCCTTCCCGGTGCTCGCAGCCCTTTCCGACGGCTCGGTTCTGGCGGCATGGGAAGAAGGTGGATCAATCGCCACCCGGCGATTGCGCTGAGGCGGCCGGTCTCCGGTCCGCTGCGGCCTGCCGCCCGCTAACCGTACCGGCGGCGCACGCTTTCCCCGGAGGGATCGGGTAATTTTCTGGGCGCGGATTTTTTTGGAAACCTGCGGCCTCTTTCTGGCGTCTACCGGGCGACAGAGCTCTTGGATGGCCGCGTTCCGCCGACTTTCGTGGAAATCGTGGCTCGCGTTGCTCGCAACGCTGGCCTTTGTTGCTGTCTCTAACGCGGTTCTCCTTCCCTCGCATTCCCACGGCGCCTTGCAAGACCGCACGTGCGCGCTGTGCCGCAGCGGCCACATGCCAACGCTGGAGCCGTACATCGGCGCCCAGGTCCAAACCGCACAGCTTGTGGAATGGCGCATCGAGATCAGCGAGTTGATCCCGATCCTCGAGGCGGCCGCCCGTCCGAATCCTCCTCGAGCACCGCCCGCATAGTCGCTTCCCCGAATCCATGGCAACTACGTTCCGGCCCGCGGCTACATTGCTGCGAAGGTGTGGTTGTTTATTCCGCGCGATTGAAAGGGAGAGTTGATTATGCCGGCGAGACCGCATGTCTTGGATAGTAATTGGAATTTGGAAGCGGCGCTACAAATCATCGCCGCAAGTTGTGTTCTCTTTTTGGCCGCGCCGCGCGGCGCGATCGCGCAATCGGGAGGCTCGGTCGATGGCTCGATCCTAGATCCCACGGGAGCGGCCATTGCCGGAGCAAGCGTCACGATCGAAAACCGCATCACGGGTTACCAGCAGTCGGCTGCGACGGACGCCACCGGGACTTTCCGGTTTCGCAACGTTCCACCGAATTCGTATCATCTGGCAGCCTCCGCTCCCGGATTCAACCCAAGCGAGCAGGAAATATCGGTGCGTTCGGCTGTGCCGGTAACCCTAAAGCTCTCCCTCAGCGTGGCCGGGGGGCAAACCACGGTCACGGTGGAGGCCGAGGGATCGGCCCTGGAAAACGTGCCCTACGCTCACAACGATATTGACCAGAGCAGCTTTTCCAAACTCCCGGCCCTATCGCCAGGGTCGGCTCTGAGCGATGCCATCATCCTGGGCAGTCCCGGCGTCGTCTCCGACTCGAACGGCTTCTTCCATCCTCTCGGGGATCACGCGCAGGTAACCTTTTCCGTGGACAACCAGCCGATCAGCGATCAGCAGAGCAAACAGTTTTCCACGCAGTTGCCGCTGAACGCCATTCAATCCATGGAATTGATCACCGGCGCGCCGGGCGCCGAGTACGGGGACAAAACGAGTCTGGTGGTAAACGCGGTGACGCGATCCAGCCTGGGGCAGCCGCCGCACGGCAGCTTCACGGCACAGTACGGGTCTTTCGGCACGGCCGGGGAGCAGGCCTCCCTGGGCTTGGGAACAGCCAAATTCGGGAATTTTCTCGTATTCAACGCCCAGCGGTCGGGGCGGTTTCTGGACTCGCCGGAGTTTCACCCGATGCACGACATCGGCAACAACGGGACGTTTTTCGACCGGGTGGATTATCAGCCGAGCGGCCGCGACGCGCTGCATCTGAATCTGTTCGCCGCGCGCAACTGGTTCCAAATACCCGATACCTACGATCAGCCGCAGCAGGACCAGCGCCAGCGTGTCATCACCATGAATATCGCACCGGGCTACCAGCACACCTTCAGCCCGCAGGCGCTCCTCACCGTGAGCCCGTTCGTTCGAGAGGACCAGGTGAGCTACTTTCCGAGCGCCGATCCTTTTGCGGACTCTCCGGCCACGCTGGCCCAGGGACGACGACTGCTCAATTACGGCGGGAAGGTTGACTTTTCCTATGTCCGCGGCGGGCACAATCTGAAGATTGGAGTGCAACTGATGCAGACCCGCCTCAAGGAAAATTTCCGCCTTGGCATCACCGATCCCGGCTTCAACCCGGTTTGTGTTGACGCTTCCGGGGCGCCGCAGGGGCTGGCTTCCGTGACCGACCCGGCCTCGTGCGCCGTCTTCGGCCTGGAGGCGAACCCGGATCTCAACCCCGGTCTCGTTCCTTTTGATCTGACCCGCGGCGGCAGCCTGTTCCAGTTTGCTGGGGCCGCCAATATCAGCCAGTTTGCGTTCTATGTGCAGGACTCGATCACCTGGGGGAACTGGACGCTGAGCCCCGGCCTGCGCGTGGACGAGTACGACGGTCTTAGTCAGGCTTCGGGCGTTCAACCGCGCCTGGGCGTTTCCTATCGTCTCAAGCCAACCAGCACCGTTCTGCGCGCGGCCTATTCTCGCACGTTCGAGACCCCCTACAACGAAAATCTCGTTTTATCAAGCGCCACGGGAGTGGGCGGCCTGGCCACCAACATCTTCGGAGCCTTCGCCAGCAAACCACTGGAGCCGGGCCGGCGCAATCAATATAACGCAGGGCTGCAGCAAAGTTTCGGGCGTTTCCTGCTGGTGGATGCCGATTATTTCTGGAAGTACACGGCCAACGCTTTTGATTTCGATACGCTGTTTAATACGCCCATCGCTTTCCCCATTTCCTGGCGCAAATCGAAGATAGACGGCGTTTCGGTCCGTTTCAGCACACCCAATCTGCATGGCTTACAGGCTTACACCAACATCGGTCATACGCGGGCGCGGTACTTCGGCCCGGAAAACGGCGGCCTGATTTTCAATTCGCCCCTCAATACCGGAGTCTTCCGCATCGACCATGATCAGGCCTTTCAGCAAACGACCAATCTGCGGTATCAGAGACCCAAAAACGGATGGTGGCTCGGCTTTACCTGGCGCTACGACAGCGGCGAAGTAGCCGGATCTGTGCCCGATCTGGACGCGGCGCTCAGCCTGACGGCGGCCCAGCAGGCTGCGATCGGGTTTTTCTGCGGCAGCCAGCATGCGAGCCTCGGGAACCCGATCACAGCCTGCGCGTCGCCGCCATACGGCGCGGCCCTGCTGCGGATTCCCTCCGCCGGCACGGCCGACGACGATCACAACCCGCCGCGCGTAGCCCCGCGCCATCTGTTCGATCTGGGAATCGGCACGGATAACCTGCTCCGGAGCGACGGCCCGCGGCGGATCACCGCGCAATTGATGATCGTCAATTTGACAAACAAGGTGGCGCTTTATAACTTTCTCTCGACATTCAGCGGAACGCATTTCGTCTCTCCGCGCACATACAACGCCGAGATTGGTTTTGTGTTTTAGCGCCTGCCGGAGTGAGCACGCCCGCTGCGTTCCTGATCACCGCAACGCGATCCGCCCCAGCGTCTTGCCGCCGGAGACTGTGGATTCGTTGGGCCGCGGCAGCTTGGACGCGGGCGGTGTTGCCGGGGGCCCGCGACCCTCGGTATGATAGGGGCGGATGAGCAAAGAAGAGGGCATCGAGGTTACAGGCACAGTAGTAGAAAAGTTTCCGGGCGGGATGTTCAGCGTGGAGCTGGAGGATAAGCACGTGGTGCTGGCGCACATCGCCGGCAAGCTCCGCAAGAACCGGATTCGCATTCTTGCCGGCGACAAAGTGACGATCGAGCTGTCGCCGTACGATTTGACCCGGGGCCGCATTACCTACCGGTACCGCTAAGATTCCTGGCTATCGGCTCTCGCTGGCATGGCCTGGATACAGGTAAAGGGAGCTCTTTCTTTTTCCCGGCGTCTCATCCCCAATCCTGATCCGAAACCCTCCCCAGATCTTGCCCAGGCGTACGATCTACCGCGGGAGGGGGGAGGAAACGTCCCGATTTTCCTTCGAGCCCTTCTTGCCGGAGCCCGAACGCTGCGCCCTTGATTTTGGGCGATGTTTGCTGCATGATGAAATCCCTACCCAGAGGAGCTCACCATGCAGAAACGGATCCGTGTAACAGTCAACGGAAGTACGGTCGAAGCGAACGTCGAGCCCCGCTTGCTGTTGGTGCATTTCCTGCGCGAGGTTGCGGGGCTGACGGGGACCCACGTGGGCTGCGAAACCAGCGTGTGCGGGGCTTGCACGGTGCTGCTGGAGGGCCGAGCGGTCAAATCCTGCACAATATTCGCGGTCCAGACCGATGGACGTAAAGTGGAGACGGTAGAGGGCCTCGCGACGAATGGAAATCTGCATCCGGTCCAGGAAGCGTTCTGGAATGAGCACGGCTTACAGTGCGGCTACTGCACCCCCGGTATGATCATGACCTCCTGCCAGCTTCTTTCGGATCACCCCAACCCAAGCCGGGAGGAGATCCGCCATGGGCTGGAGGGCAATCTTTGCCGGTGCACCGGCTATATGCACATCGTCAACGCCGTCCAGGCGGCGGCCAAGAAGCTAAGCGCCCGGGCCTGATCGGCGCACGGGGAAGAAAATCCCGATATCGACTTCCGATCCGAGAGGTGGCACGATGGCTACAACAACTCCAACCAGGACTGAAACCTATGTAGGACGGCGCCTCCGGCGCCGCGAAGACCCGCGGCTGATCACGGGCACGGCCACCTACGTGGACGACGTGAAGATGCCGGGGATGCTCTACGCCGCAATCGTCCGCAGCCCGCACGCGGCGGCGCGCATCAAGACTGTGCGGACCGAGGCTGCGGCGAAGGCCCCGGGTGTACACGCGGTGTTCACCGGCGCGGATGTTGAGGGCGTCGGGCCGGTTCCCTGCGCGGCAGCGCTCCCCGGCCTGCGCGTGCCCAAGCACACGATCCTGGCTACGAACCGCGTGTATTATGTCGGCCATCCGGTCGCGGTGGTGGTGGCGAGCGACCGATACCTCGCGGCGGATGCGGCCGACCTGATTGAGGTGGACTACGACCCGTTGCCCGCAGTGGCGGACCCGGAGAAGGCGCTTGAGCCGGGTGCGCCGCCGGTCCATCCGGAGTGGCCCGACAATATCGCCTTCACCCAGCACACCGAGGGCGGAGATTGCAAGAAGGCTTTTGCCGAGGCGGAAAAGAGCGGCGTGATCGTAAAGCAGCGCATCGTCAGCCAGCGACTGGTGCCGATGGCCATGGAAACCCGGGGCGTCGTCGCGGAATGGCGCTTGGGAGACAAGCATCTGACTATCTATTCCTCGACGCAGATTCCCCACCTCATGCGGACCCAGGTCGCACTGATGCTGGGGATCCCGGAAAACCATCTGCGCGTCATCGCGCCCGAAGTCGGCGGCGGCTTCGGCAGCAAGCTGAATGTTTACGCCGAAGAGGCCCTGATGGGGTTCATCGCCATGCGGGTGAACAAGCCCATCAAATGGATCGAGAGTCGCCGCGAGAACTTCCAAACCACCATTCACGGGCGCGGTCACGTCGATTATGCCGAACTGGCGGCCACCAAGGACGGCCGGATTACGGGGATGAAGCTGAAGCTCATCCAGGACCTGGGCGCCTATCACCAGTTGCTTGGCCCGCTGATTCCCACCTTGTCGGTGCTGATGATGCCCGGCCTGTACAACTTCCACAACATTGAAGCAGATGTGATCGGCGTGTTCACCAACGCGGCGCCGACCGATGCCTATCGCGGGGCGGGGCGGCCCGAGGCCACACACGTCATCGAGAGAATGGTCGATATTCTGGCGGCCACGCTGAAAATGGATCCCGCCGAAATCCGGCTGAAAAACTTTCCGCCGAAAGACGCTTTCCCGTTCGCCACGGCTACCGGCCTGCAGTACGACAGCGGCGACTACGCCGCTCCGCTGAACCGCGCGTTGGAGATTCTCGACTACTCCAAAACGCGCGAGGAACAGCGCGCCGCGCGCCGCCAGGGGCGGTATTACGGCATCGGGATATCGACCTACGGCGAAATCTGCGCTTTCGGCCCTTCGCCGGCGACGCCGGCCGGCGGCTGGGAAAGCGCTACGGTCAAGATCGAGCCGACAGCCAAGGTGACCATAATGACCGGCGCTTCGCCCCACGGCCAAGGTCAGGAAACCAGCTTCGCCCAGCTAGCCGCCGACAAGCTCGGCGTAACACCCGATGACGTCGTCGTCATCCACGGGGATACCTCGGTGGTGCAGTATGGCATCGGCACATTCGGCAGCCGGGCGACGGCGGTCGGAGGCGCGGCTGTCTATCAGGCCTTGGAAGACCTGCGGGCGAAGTGCATCCGCTTCGCAGCCCCGCTGCTGGGCGTGCAGCCGGAAGACGTGCGCTTCGAGGGCGGCGTGTTCTCGAGCCCCAAGAGTTCGAAAACGGTCACCATCGGCGAGGTAGCCCTGGAGGCTCACATTCTCCGGCATCCCCAGCCGGGGCTGGAGCCGGGGCTGGTGGCGACCCGGTTCTTCGAACCGTCGAATTTCGCCTTCCCCTTCGGAGCGCACATCGCCGTAGTCGAGATCGACAAAGAAACCGGCGAAATCCAAATACTGCGCTACATCGCGGTGGATGACTGCGGCAATGTGATCAACCCGCTGCTGGTGGACGGGCAGGTGCACGGCGGCGTCGCGCAGGGTTTGGGCCAGGCGCTGCTCGAGGAAGCGATTTACGACGAGAACGGCCAGCTCATCACCGGCGAGTTGATGAACTATGCGATTCCCAAAGCGCACCACGTTCCGGAAATCGAGTCGGACCGTACCGTGACACCCTCGCCGGTGAATCCGATGGGCGTGAAAGGCGTCGGCGAGGCCGGAACAATCGGCTGCTCGCCCGCCCTGGTCAATGCGGTCGTGGACGCCCTCTCGCCACTCGGCGTCCTGCACGTAGACATGCCCATGACGCCCCAGAGGATCTGGCGGCTGATTTCGGAAAGGAGTCAGGCATGATCTCTCAGCCATTCGAGTATTACGCCCCCGAGTCGGTTTCCGAGGCGCTGCGCCTGCTCGCGGCTCACGAGAACAGCCGTGTGCTGGCTGGCGGCCAGAGCCTCATTCCGATGATGAAGCTCCGTCTTTCGGCCCCGGCAAGCCTGATCGATCTGGGCCATATCGCGGAATTGAATTACATTGTCGAAACCAACGGCTCAATTCGCATCGGCGCGATGAGCACTCACAATCAGATTGAGACGTCGGAAACCCTTCGCCAAAAGTGCCCGCTGCTGGCGGAAGCAGCGGGCCGGATTGGCGACGTCCAGGTCCGGAATCTGGGCACCATCGGCGGAAGCCTTTCCCATGCCGATCCGGCGGCCGATTACCCGGCGGCTCTCCAGGCCCTCCGGGCGCAGGTGCGGCTGGTGAGCGCCAACGGGGAACGCACGCTGCCCATCGATGAATTCCTCGTGGATGCCTTCAGCACCGCGCTCGAGCCGAAAGAAATTCTGTACGAAGTCCTGGCGCCTGTGGATCCGCCGGGCGCCGGATGGGCGTACCTGAAACAACAACAGCCGGCGTCGGGGTTCGCCGTCACCGGCGTGGCGGCGCAGCTCGGCGTCAAGGGCGGCAGCATCTCCTTTGCGCGCGTCGGCATCACGGGGGTCGCTTCACGCCCTTATGCGGCGACAGCCGTTGAAGCCGCGCTGCAAGGCAAACCGGCCACCCCGGCTGTCTTAGCCGAGGCGGCCCGTCTGGCGGCGCAGGGGGTCGAGCCGCTTGCGGATGTTTACGCCGCACCCGAGTACCGCGCGCATCTGGCTCAGGTCTGGACCCGGCGCGCTCTGGACACCGCTCTTTCGCGGGTGAAATGAAGGTACAGGGCGAGTACTGTCTTCCGCTTCCCCAGCCGGCAGCCTGGGATTTGCTGCTTAATACCGAGGTTCTCAGCCGCGCCATACCGGGCTGCGAAAGCCTCGAGCCTGCGGCGCCCGATGAATACGAGATGAAGATGAAGATCGCCGTCTCAAGCATCCAGGGGCTGTTTGCAGGCCGGGTGCGCATTTCGGAGAAAACGCCGCCGGCCAGCTACCGTCTGGAGATTCAGGGCCAGGGTAAGCTTGGTCACGTCCGCGGCGGCGGCGTCTTGCAGCTAGCGCCGGACGGCGCTGGGACCAAAGTGACCTTCGCGGGTGACGTCCAGGTAGGCGGGCTGCTGGCAAGCGTCGGTGAGCGCATGCTCGATATGACGACCAAAATGATGATCAAAAAATTCTTCAACGCGCTGGTGGCCCAGGCCCAGAAGCTTGCCGATTCCCGTTCTGGCGGGCCGTGAGGCTTGCGGCTGCCTCGGCACGCCAGGTGCGTTCAACTCAGGACCGTCAGCCGAGAAAAACCGGGGTTTCGCGCCGTTCAGACATTCACTGGGGTCAAAATTCCAACTTTAGTACTACCCACTCTAAGGCAAAGATATGCTCGCAAGTACTTGCAGTCGCGGCCTGTTTTGATAGACACTGCTTTTTGGTACCGGCTTTGCTAAAAAGCGCACTCCCGTAGGAGCAGAGATGTTCAAACTTGGAGCCGTCATCTTGATCGTCTGGGGCTATTGCTTCTTCTGCCAGGAACTGCCGCTGAAGGTCAGCGTGGCTATGATGATCAGCGGCCTTTTCAGCATGGGCTGGGGACTCCTCAGCGAAAAGAAGTAGCCTTTCCACGCCGGCTGCATCCGGCCCGCGGTCCTTCGCCTTCCCCGCCGCACGCGCGACTAGATTAATTTCACAAAAGACTTGCTTTTGCGTAGCGCATTCATCAAGAATGGCTGCCGAGGGGCTTCGCGCAAGAAGCTCTTATCGACAAAGTCATGGACGAGGGGAAATGGAACCAAGAAAGAAAATCTTGAAGCAACTCAAGATGGGGACCACTGAGATCCTGATCCTGGCCATTCTGACGAAAGGCGATAGATATGGCTACGACATATCACGGGAAGTAAAGGAGCGGAGCGAAGGGTTTTTCGAATTTAAGCAGGGGTTTTTGTATCCCACTCTGCGAAGGATGGAGGAAGCGAAACTCATCGCCGGATATTGGAAAGATTCCGCCAGTGGTGGTCCGGACAGGAAGTATTATCGTCTCACCCGCCAGGGCCGGGCTCGGCTGGAAGCCAGCCTGGAGGCCTGGACCGATTTCAGCAAGCGCTTCAACAAAATGCTTGCTGTCGCCAAAGAATAACGCTGTAGCAAAGCTGTTGTAGAAATGGGGGGCTGGCGGCTCGAGGATGGCTGCGCTGTATGACCTGGGTTGCGGCGCCGAATGTCGTTGCGGGCAGCGCCAGCCCGTGGAATCAAGGCTGTTAAACGGGGCATCTAGATCGTTCGAGTAATCTTGGTGAGAGTCCGCGGCCGGTCGGGGTTCAGGCCTTTTTGAACGGCCAGCGTCGCGGCAAATAGCTGGGCGGGAACGATGTAGGGGATTGGTGTGAACAGGTCTGCCGGAAGCTTTCTGGCAGGACGGACCGAGCCCGGCACGGGGATGCGCCTTGTCGCGTAAGGGACGCTTATGGTGTCGCCGGCTTCGCCAATCACGATTGTTTCGGCCTCGAGCTTCCGCAGCTTTCCGAGCATCGTGCGCGTGGCATTCCTGGTCGGTCCAGGCGCGGCGAAGAGAAATACGGGAAAGGCGCGCTCGACGAGAGCAATCGGCCCGTGCAGAAAGTCCGCGCTCGAAAACCGCTCCGCGACGACATAACAGGTCTCCATCAGTTTCAAAGCGAACTCAAAGGCATTGGCGTAATTGAGGCCGCGACCCACCACCACGGCGTGGTCCATATAGCGGTAACGTTCGGCCATTTCTGCGATAGCAGGCTTCAATTGCAGGGCGCGCTCGGCTGCGGCCGGGAGCCGTTCCATCCGGGCCGGATCCAGCGGAGCGCCCAAGGCATAGGCGAGCAGGTACATCATCAGCACCTGCCCGGTATAGGTTTTGGTGGCGGCCACGCTGCGCTCCTTGCCGGCGCGCACCAGAAACAGATCGTCCACCAGGCGTGTGATGGAGCTGGAAGGCGAATTGGTCACTCCAATCGTCATAGCGCCGCCCTTGCGGGCCGCTTCGAGAAACAAGTTGGTATCCGTCGATTCGCCGGACTGCGAGATTCCGACGACCAGCGCCCCCCGCCACTGGATCCGGGATCGATAGAGGGTGAGCACGGAAGGGGCCGCCAGAGACGACAAAATGCCGGTAGTGGTCTCCAGCAGGTAGCGGCCGAACAACGCCGCGTTGTCCGACGTGCCGCGGGCGGCGAGCACGATCACCGGCGGGCGGTGTTTCTCCAGAAAGCTGCGAAACCGCCGCACATGCGGCAGCTCCTCGCGGAGCGTCCGTTCCAGGGTCTCCGGCTGCTCCTCGATTTCGCGAATCATCAGGGACATAAGCGCAAGAACAGGAAGTAGGGTGAAGGGTAGTGTACCGCGCGGCTTGCCCCGCCGGCCACAACCGGAGCCGCTACAGTGGCGAGACAACTCGCGTTTCGGTTCCGCAATACAGCGTGCGCTGGGCGATTTGATCGCCCGGAGGCGGAATCATCCAATGAGGCGTGATCGTAATCAGCAGATCATCCTGCTCGAAATCCCAAGTGTCCCGGCGAAACAAATGCCCCAAAATGGGAATCCGAGCCAGACCGGCATAGCCGCTCCGCGTGCGCGTAGCGCGCAAAACCGCCAGCCCGGAAACGATGCTGGTTTCCCCCTCCCGAACGCGCACCGCCGAGCTGAATTTGCGGTCCGAAATAACGGGCACTCCGTTAAAGCTCTGCCCCGTGAGCTGGCGGAATTCCCCTTCCAGCGTCAGAGAGACCTCGCGGCTGTCGTGGACGCGGGGCGTGACTTTGAACACCAAACCCAAATCCTCGAAGTTGATCGAAGGGAAAGGCTGGATCAATTGCCCGTTTTGCTGCAAGGTCTGGATCTGCTGCGTGATCACGATCGGCGAAAAGATGGCGTTGGCTACCGGATAACGCTGGCCAACATGAAGGCTGGCGGGCAGCCCATCGGAGGCCCGCAACTGAAAGCGCGATAGAAGCCGAGCCTCGGATAGCAGGCTGTCGGCCTCCAACGCCGCGCTCGCCACCTGGATGCCGAACAGGGTTTCGCCGCCGCCCACGTTTGCCGGACCGCGCGAGCCGGCAGTTACCGGCACCGCGGTCGGCAGCGTCAAGCCCAGGTTTGCCATCGTTTCGCGGCTTACGGACACCAGGTCCACGTCCAACATAATTTCCCCTCGGGTGCGAGCCAGCTCCTCGTAAAGCGCCCGCGCCAGCTGCACGCGCGAGACCGTATCGCGCACCAGGATCTGGCGGCGGGCTGGGTCCACGGTTAGCCGGCGGATGTCCAGCACCTGCTGCACAGCTCGACCCACTTCATTTGCTTCCTCCGGTGTAACGGTTTGCGGAATCGGAAGCAGTTCGGCCACCGTTGGCTCGAGTTCCGCGCGCTTCTGCTGGGTGTCCTTGGCCACCAAAGCGACCCTCTCGTGCAGCGGAACGACGAAGGTTCCCGTAACCGACATGAGGGCGTGCAGAGCATCGCGAAATTCCACCTGATCTAGTTGAAACCGCAAAGGCGGGCCGGCGGTGAAGTCAGAGTCGAAAACCACGTTCAGGCCGTAAGTCTGGAATACCTGTTCATAGAGCGCGCGGGCGTCGCCGCGCAAATGAAAGCTGTGGGGCCCGGGAGCAGGCCGAAGCTCGGGGGGCGGGGACGCCTGCCTGGCCTCGCGGAGCTCCGCATCGGTGAGTCCACTGCTCGGGCGCTTTTCCATAGCAGCGGGCAGATACCGGTTCGCAGGATCCAAGGCCTCCGCCTGCTGTGGAAAGCCCAGAGCCGCCAGGCTCTGCGCCGCGCGCACCCGCAGCTTTTCGGCCGCGAGTTGGTACTTCGTCACCTCCGGCCGCATGCCGATGACTCGCGTCAGGACGGCGAATGCGCGGAGATCATCCCCTTCCTTTTCCAGGCGGCGAGCCTGCTGGAAAAGTTGAGACGCCTGATCGGCCCAGGCGGCCGAAGCTAACAGGAGCAAAGCCAGTACGCGCACCATTAAGGTTGGACGCTTCGCAGGAGCGCAACGTGCAACTCAGTTTTCCCCACGCCGGCAAGATCGTGAAGAATGAGGCCCGTTTGGGCAGAAAACCCCTTCCGCCAGCCAGCCTCCGGTGCATGGAGGCTTGGCGGCTCTGCCAGTACTGCTTAGAAGTCGCCTTCTACTTTGCCGATTACTAAAAAGGAGGGGCGAAGCCGAGCACGCCGTTGCTTTTTTCCACCCACAAAACGACCGGCTTGCGCCCGTTGATTGAGACCGGTATGACTACTCCCGAGCCTCGCTCGTGCGAGACACCCATCCGATACGACTGGACCTTCCCAACCGGGCTGTTCGGCCCCCAGTCCTCCAGAAAACTTTTGTAGTCATAGTTGGGGCAGGGCGCCTCCACCTTGCAGCCCCAGTAGGCATAGGCGGCGGCGTAATCGCCGCGTTGGAGCGCAGTCATAAACTCCTGCACCCGCTTCTCTTCCTTATAATTCTTGAACCAGTAGTACAGCGCGCCGGCTATCAACAGGCAAATGAGCAACGAGAGCAGGGCCCGCTTGACCTTCCGGGCGCGCCGTTCCTCCGCCAGGCCCTTTTCTGCATACTCGTCGAGGTAGCCCATATCCGCCCGATTTTAGGGAGTCTTGGCCAGCGGATACTGCTTGTCGTAGGCGGCGATGGCCTCATTCGTGATATCCATTGCCGGCTTGAAGTAAATGGTGTTGGATGTGTCCACAACCAAATCCAGGCCCTTCTCCTCGGCCAGCTTTCTTACGACCTCCTGCATGCGCTGGCCGCCGCGGTTGAGTATCTCGCTGCGTTCGCGGTCCACATCGCCCTGTACGTCTTCGGTGAGGCGCTGCAAAGCGCGCTGTTTGCGCTGGCCGTCGGCTTGCAATTCGGCGACCTGCTGCGGCGTCAGGCGCTGGGAATCCAGCTTCTCTTGGATCGCCTGCAATTCCTTGGTGCGCCGGTCAATCTCCGCTTGCTGCGGCTTATATTTGGCCTCAAGATCAGCGGCGGCTTTTTTTATCTCGGCAGTTTCCAACACCGCGCGCTGGCTGTTGATCACCGCAATCTTAACTTGTGCGCACACCGAGCCGGCGAATGCCAAAGCCCCTGCTACAGCAAGGGCGGGCAAGGTAAACTTCTTGTACATCACAATAGCTTCTCCTCGATAACCTGAAGAATTCCTGGGCAAGTCTTTCATTTTACACGGAGCACGAGCGGAGTGTGCATTAGCCGGCCGGCCGCTGGCCAATTTTGTGACTTCGCGGGCCGCGGTCTGCCCCGCCCCGCCTGCTTCTCACGACGCCTGTGCCTTGTGGCAGCTCCGCGATCGAGGCGCGGCTTGGAGACAGGCCTGCCGGCCTCTCCGCAGCCCGAGCCGCCGCTGTTTTCCGGCGCGAAAATGCTCTTTTCTCGCAGAGCCAGACGCATGGTTATAGGTGCCGTCCGGCCTTCCATGGCCGCAGGGGCTAGCTGCGGGCCGGCTGGTCCTTCGCCGCTGCGGCGGGTTCCCCGCCAAGCGAGCTCCGGCCCGTACAATCCACGCGCCGGTTAAATAAGCCGTTTAATAAATGGCTGGCGGCGCACCCGGTCCGCTGAACTGCGAGGTGGGGCCTCTGGAACTGGATCAAGGGGCATCGCCTGATATAATACGGCCGCGCAAGGTGCGTGAAACAGGGTGCCGCCAGTCTATGAAGCAACATCGCAGGCGGGGTCCGCGCGCAGAGCGGGCTCTGTTTTGGCTCTTTATAAGCGCCTGCGCTCTGTGGTATCTGAAAACGAGTGTCCTGGAACCGGTACAAGGCCTTCCGCGGCCGAGCGATTTTTCTCACTATTACAAAGCGGCACATGACCTGATAGTCGGGGCGAATCCGTTTCGCGACGCCGATTACGACTATCCGCCGCTCCCGGCGCTCATGGTCATACCGCTTGCTCGCCTGAAATACGCCGCCGCAAGGTGGGTATGGTTCTTGATATCGCACGCTTGCCTGCTCTACGCGGCGATTCTCATGTGGCGTTACACAGGCGGCGACCGCATTGCCGCATGCTGGGTGGCGGCGATCTGGTCCTTTGCTGGTCCGGCTGCCGAAAATCTGGCCCTGGGGCAACTGGGTCCCTTATTGCTGCTGCTCCTCACGCTTACCTATGTGAGAACCGGCGCGTTCCGCGGCGCGTCGGCGGGGTTGGGATTCGCATTAAAATTTCTCCCCGGCGTGCTAGCTGTGGCGTTTGTGCTTCGGCGCGAGCGGCGGGCCCTCGTTGCGATGGGCGCTGTGGCAGGCGCATGCCTGGCTGCGCCCTGGGTAATCCTGGCGGGGTCGATGACGGGACCTGCCCTCCCGGCGAAATCCTCTTATTGGATGGGCACACCCGCAGTACTAAACTGGTCAATCCCCGCCGTTGTGCTGCGAGCTTTGGACGCATCCGAGTGTAGATGCATCCCAGCGTCCTGGATTTATGGAAATACCGCCGGCGGTGTGAACTTGCCGCGCGGTCATGCAATACTTTCTGTCAGTGTGAGTGCGGCTCTGCTGGCGGTCTGCACCTGCGTTCTCGCAAAAACCTGCCGCAGAGGGCTTTCGGAGGCGCAGATGCCGTGGCTTTTCGCGGCGTTGACAACCCTCAGCCTCGCCGCTTCTCCAATCTGCTGGACCCATTACCAGCTTTTGCAATACCCGGGTTTAGCTTTTGCCGGCTCGAGTTTTGCGCGAGCTCGTGCAACCCGGCCAGCAGCAGCGTTGGTAATACTGGCAGCCCTCCTATACGCTATACCCGTCGCGGTGCTCGGGAACTATTATCACCGCTGGGGCGGCTGGAGTGCGGGATCACTTTCCACTTTGCTTCTATGGACGTCAACGGCGCCATTGGCGTGCCTTGGACTTTGGTTCCTTTTTCTGTGTCAACTGGCTCCAAGCGCTCAAAAACCGGCGCGCAGCGCCGCTTCGTGCTGATGACTGAGGCGTTCAGCAAAGCGCAAATCACAGAGCACCCCTTTAGGGAGCCTCGTTCTGTTCAGTATTTCTGGCCGGCCGGCATGACAGGGGTGGCCTCCTCCTCGAACTGGAGTTCCCAGTTTGAGGTTCCGCCTACGTAAAGGCGCGCCACTCTGCCGGCCTGTTTATCGGTGCCATTCCCGCCCAAGCCGAGCACCTGCGGATACCAGCCGACGCCATCCAGAATTTTTACCGGCGTAGTCCAATTGGCAGGTTCCGCCAGGCTGCGGTTATAGCTGATATAGACTCCCTCCTGCGGCCATCCGGGCGAGCAGCACGAATGATTCAGGAGCATTACGAAGCTCTTCAGGTAGGTATTCCAGTGAACGGAAGGTCCCCAGAAAGCGTCCGCATCCGGCCGGCTCCAGATAACGTTGGCCGGGAAAATGGCCGTAACATTGCCGCCGATGCCGGGTTCCAGCCAATCCCCCTGGTAATACTTCTCCACGGCGCCAAAAGGATTATTCCTGCGCTCGAAGGGCAGGCGAGCCACAGCGATGCCTTGTGATTCCGGCGGGCCGCTGTAGTTGCTGAATAAAAAGTAAAAATATTTTCGGCTCCTGCCAAGGGCGACGGAGAAATCTCCGTGGCCGCCGGCGAAATATCCATTCTGCGAAGAGCAGTCGGGAGCATAGCCGCTCTGGAGAATGATTCCCAGATCCATGAAGCTAGCGCCGCCGTCGGTCGAAATCAGCGCGCCGATTTCCGGGGCGGTCAGAGGCAGGCTGCCGCACACTCCTGGAGGCTCGTGATGATACCAGGCGAAAATCGAGCCGTCTTCGTCCACCCACGTGGCTTCGATCCAATACGGCCTATGAATGGAGGGGCCGAGCACAACGGGCTGCGATTGCCAGAGATTGAATTGGTTGTCGCCGATGTTCCGAACGGGCCCCAGACCGGTGGAGTTATAGAGTGTGAACTGGCCACCCATCCAAAGCGCAGGGCTGTTGGAATCGACGGGCGCAGGGAAAGAAACTGCCGAAGCGGAACGGATAACAACCTGTTGCGGATCCGCCGCGCCAGCGAGCGCGAAGAGCAGAGCGCCGGCCAGGGGAAGTAGTCTCATCCACTAGCAGGACGCTCGCCCGGCGGCGGAAGTTACGCGCGGCTGGAGGAACTGCCCGTTGGGCATTGCCAGGACAATGGTTGCAGCGGCAGCTCGCGACTCGATATAAACATACAGGAGCAACACCACCTCCGATAGCGCGGCCGCCGCATGATGAATCCATCCGAGTTTGAAAATATTGCGCGGGCCGAAAGAGATTTTTGGTGGTATCAGGGGATGCGGCGTATTCTTTTTGACCTGCTCGGCTCGGCGGTGGGCCGGCGGCCGGTCAATCGGGTTCTCGAAGCGGGGTGCGGCACCGGCTATGACGCTTTGATCTTGCAAGAACGCTACGGCTGGCAAATCTTTCCGCTGGATCTGCAACGGGAGGGACTGCAATACGGCCGCTCCTACGGTTTGCTCCGGCTGAGCCAAGGCGATGTGGCGGCGCTTCCATTCCCGCCGGCGACATTTGATCTCGTGCTCAGCCTGGACGTGATCGTTCACTTTCCGCGAGGCGAGGAAGAACGGCCCGTGGCGGAGTTCTCGCGAGTGCTCACACCGGGAGGCCTGCTGGTACTGCGCGTCGCCGCGCTGGATTGGCTCCGCAGCCGGCACTCGCAGTTCACTCGTGAAAGGCAGCGCTTTACGCGCCGGCGGCTGGTTGCGCTGACTTCTAAACACGGAATCCGGTTGCTGCGCTGCACGTATGCGAATACCTTGCTGCTCCCGGTCGCGCTGGCGAAATTCCGGCTCTGGGAGCCGCTCACCCGACAAGCTCCACAGAGCGGTGTGCGCCCGGTAAGTCCGTGGCTGAATCGCTTGCTGATGCTGCCGCTGGCGGCAGAAAGCCGGTGGATCGCAGCCGGGCTGAACTTTTTTGTCGGCCAATCCCTGATTTTCATTGGGGAAAAAGTGGGGTGAGTTCCAAAATACGTTCGCTCAGCGCTTTCTTCCCCGCCTATAACGATGCCGCATCGCTGCCCGCCCTGATCGAGAGGGCCTTCGCAGTGCTTTCAGAGAATGTGGACGAGTTTGAGGTGATCGTCGTCAACGACGGCAGCCAGGACGACACGGCAGCCGTCCTGCTCCGGCTTTGTTCGCTCTACGGCCCGCGCTTGCGCGTGGTCGAGCACGACAAAAATCGCGGATACGGCGGCGCGCTGCGCAGCGGATTTGCCGCAGCGCGTTACGATCTTGTGTTCTACACGGACGGGGATGGACAATACGACGTCGGCGAGCTGCCGCTGCTGCTGGCGAAGATGTCTCCCGATGTCGGGCTGGTAAACGGCTACAAGCTGGATCGCCATGATCCATGGCACCGCATCTGCATCGGGTGGCTTTACAACCGGCTGGCGCGCAAACTGTTTCGAATTCGCCTGCGCGATATCGACTGCGATTTTCGGCTGCTGCGCCGGGAGCTGCTCGAGAATCTTCAACTCACATCGACAACGGGCAGCATCTGCGTCGAGCTGGTGCGCAAAATCGAGTTGACTCCGTGGCGCGTCGCCGAAGTGGGCGTGCATCATTATCCGCGTACGCATGGGAGATCCCAGTTTTTTCGGCTGCCCTCCCTGCTGAGCACCGTGCGGCAGTTGACAGCGCTGTACTGGAACCTCGTGATTCACCCGCGAAAGGAGGACGCTGGCTGGAGACCGCCTTCCTGAGGCCCTTCTGCGCCGGACGGCGTTGTTCGAACAGGAAGTTTCATGATCAGGACGGCTGGCAGGTGAGTGGGGTCCACTCGATCCTTCGATTGCGGCCCGGCGGCATGCCCTTTGCGGTAGCGCTCTGCCCGAAAGAACCCGCTTCCCCTTCTCTGAACCGTAAACTGGCGGCCGGCCCCGCGGTTTTGCCTTCCCACCCAGACCTGCTTCCGAACCCGGATAAAGCTCGTTTTTCGAGTACCCGCGGGCAACGGGTTTCTGTATTATAGGGTGGACGTAACAGCAGCGCCGGAACAAACGGGATTCCGGCGGCTTGTTGGGAAGTTGGACGGGGAGGGGGTGAGTGAATTAGCTTACCGGGATCATAAACGCACCGTCGCCGGGATGACAGCGATGCGCTCGCGGGCCGGATACCGTGTTTTTTGGGCTCTCGCGCTGGCGGCTCTGCTGCTGGCTTCCCGATGGGCTCTCGCTCCGCGTTACCTCATCACGTTTGATGAAATCAATTTTGCGCTCGCCGTGGAAAACTTCAACCCCGCGCTCCACCAGCCCCAGCCGCCGGGAGATCCTCTATTTGTAATGTTGCTTAAGCTGCTCTCCCGTGCGACTTCTGACGTCGAAACGCTGTTTCTGAGCGCCGCTCTGCTGGTCAGCTACGCAGCCGTGCTGCTGATGTGGGCATTCGGAGAATCGCTGCTAGGAGTCTCCGGCGGGATTATCGCCGCCCTGCTGCTGCTTTTCAATCCTGCGTTCTGGCTCGCCGCTCTAACGAATCCCGTGCGCCTCTGTTACGCTGCCGGAGCAACGGGCGTAGCTCTGGCGCTGTTCCAGGCCCTGCGAAAGCACTCAAAGCAGTGGTTTCTAGCCGCCGCTGCTCTGTTGGGGGTGGCCTCGGGATTTCGACCGAGTCTTGCCATCCTGCTCGCGCCCCTGGCGCTGTGGACTGCGCTGCGTATCCGCCTCGGATGGCAGGCTGCGGCCCGGGCAGCTTTTCTGTTCCTGCTGTTTGTAGCCACCTGGCTGCCCGAATTGGCGTCGGCGGCGGGTGGATGGATTCCATTCGGCAAGCTGCTGCGCTCGTATTCGTACGGCGAGACGCGGGCCACGTCGATCCTGTTCGGCGCGCCCCTCGGCCCGGCGGCGCAGATGGCGTGGGAAGCCCTCGTTTGGTCTTGCCTGGGCGCTCTGTCGTGGATCTGGGCGATTCCCTGGCTGGCGCGCCGGAATCGCGGCATCGGCCTTGATCCGCTCACCGGCCGTTTTCTGTCGTTCTGGTTCATTCCCGGCCTTCTGTTCTACGCCACATTCCATGTGGGCGACGCCGACCATACGCTGTCCATCATTCCGGCGGTTTGTCTCACCGGGGCGGCCGCGCTGGTTTCGCTCGGGCAAGAGTTCCCCAAGCGGGCCGGGGCTGTGGCCGCGCTTGCCGCCGCGCTCAATATATTTCTATTTTTCAAACCCATCAGCCAAACGGCGAAGGCAAGCACCTATAAGCCTGTGCGCTGGCTGGACGGCTATATGGCGAACCTGCTCGACGTAGTAGGCGAGTTGCAAAGGCAGGACAAGGTGACAGCCATTTTCTACAGCCCGATTACAGGCTGGCGGAACCTGTCGTATTACTTCCCGGAGGTTCGGATCATCGTCGTAAAAGCTCAAAACTCGGGGCCTCCGGCCGGGTGGTTGTTCCGGAAGAAGCGTGCCCAGGAGTGGAGCAGCCCGGACGGAATCATCCGAGTGCCATCCTGCGGAGTGCTGGTTTGGGCCGATCCGGACGCCCAGCCCCGCAGCGCCGCAAGTGGGCCGGCGATTCGCCGGCGTTATCCTGTTTCATTTACTCGGGCGGCCCCGGATCGTGTTTTCGAGTTTCGCGGCTTCCGGTTCCTAACGGCTCCTGAGTATTGCTCGGCCGCACGCTGACAGGGGCACGCAAGGAGGAGGACTGTGAGTACCTGGAAGATAGAGACCAACGAAACCGCAGCTTCCTACAGCGGCGCGCGTGTGCTGATTACGGGCGGTCTCGGTTTTATCGGCAGTAATCTCGCCATTCGCCTGGTGGAACTGGGTGCGCGTGTGGTGATCGTGGATTCAATGGTTCCCGGCTGCGGGGCTAATCTCTACAACGTGGCGGGCGTGGCGGATCAAGTGCAAATCATCCGCGAGGACATTTCGGAGGCCGCAAAGTTCCGCGACGTTCTCCAGGAAACCCAGGTGATCTTCAATCTGGCGGGAGAGATCAGCCACATCAACAGCATGCAATTCCCCGTGCGGGACGCCATTCTCAACGCCACCGCCCAATTGCGGTTTCTCAAAGAATGCGCTGTTCATGCGCCCGGCATCCGAGTCGTCTACGCGGGCACGCGCCAGATCTATGGCGTCCCCAGGTACCTTCCCGTAGATGAGGACCACCCGATTGACCCGATTGACTTCAACGGCGTACACAAGCGGGCAGCCATGATGTACCACTTGCTGTACTCTCGCGAAAACCGCATGGATGCCGCTGTTCTCAATCTGACGAACGTCTACGGGCCGCGTATGGCCATACGGCTCTCCCATCAGGGATTTCTGGGCGCGTACATCCGGCGGGTGGCCACCGGGGAGCCGCCGGAAGTCTATGGAGACGGGGAACAGTTGCGCGACCCGCTCTACATTGACGACGCCGTACGCGCGTTTCTGGCGGCCGGCAGCGCCTCCCGGCTGCCCTCACGGGTGTACAACGTCGGCGGCCCGCGGCCCATCCAGATCCGGGAGATCGCCGAAATCGCGCGGCAAGCAGCCAATGCGCCGGCGCCGGTATTCAAGCCGTTCCCCCGCGAGCAGCGGGCGATCCATATCGGCAGCTATTACACTAACTCCAGCCGCATCCTGCGCGAATTGGGGTGGGCGCCGGAAGTTGATTTCGCCGACGGCATCCGGCGCACGCTCGCGTACTACCGCGGTTCGCTCCGACAGTATCTCCCGCAGACGCCGGCAAATCCGGACCACATCGGCGTCGAGGCGGATCGGGCCCTGGCATGAAGCGCCATCCGGGCCAGCGCAAGCCACACGGAACGGCGGGATCGCAAAAGAAAGCGCCCGGTGTGAGCGTCCCCATGTGCGATCTCCGCGTCTTGCTGGATGCGGCACCTGAGTGGCAACTTTATCTTCGAGAAGTTTTCGACTCGGGCCAGTTCGTCCTGGCCCGGCAGGTCGCTGCGTTTGAAAGGGAATTCGCCCGATGGCTGGGGGCGAGCTATGCCGTCGGCGTCGGGTCAGGAACTGATGCGCTGGTAATGAGCCTGCGCTGCGCAGGGGTATCGGAAGCAGAGCAAGAAGTGCTCACCTCCGCGCTGACATCGCCGTATACGGCGCTGGCGATCCTGGCCGCCGGCGCAACCCCGCGCTTTGCCGATATCAACCCGGAGACTCTGCTGCTCGACCCTGAAGATGCTGCGCAGCGTATCACACCGAACACCGCGGCTATCCTCCCGGTTCATCTTTACGGGCAGGTTTGCGCGCTGGATCGCTTTCTGGATCTGGCTCGCATGGCGGCGGCGGCGCTAATCCAGGATGCGTGCCAGGCACACGGCGCACGCTATCGCGGGCGGCCGCTGGCGGATTTTTCGCCGTGCGTAGCTTACAGTTTCTATCCGACTAAAAACCTGGGATGCCTGGGGGATGGCGGAGCCATTGTCACCAATGACACCGCGACTGCCGAACGCGCGCGCTGCCTGCGGGAGGGCGGCCGGCGAGGAGACCAGATTGCCTGGATTCGCGGGATCAACTCCCGTCTGGATGAAATTCAAGCTTGCTTTCTGCGGGCTTTCTTACCCCATGTGGAAGAGTGGAACTCCCAGCGCCGGCAAACAGCCGCCGTCTACGACGCGCTGCTGCGCGGCTGCGAGATGATCCAGCCGGTGGCCCGCGGCCCCGACTCCGTATGCCACCTCTATGTGATCCGGACGCCGCACCGCGACGCCCTCCGCGAGTGGCTGGCGCAGCGCGGCATCGCCGCCGGCATCCACTATCCGGCGCCTCTGCACTGGCACCCCGCGTTCCGAAGCTGCGGCCTGCGGAAGGGAGACCTGCCGCATGCCGAGCGCGCGTGCGGGGAAGTGCTCTCGCTGCCGCTGTGGCCTGGGATGCCAGAGTCGATGGTGGAGCAGGTCGCGGACGCAATCAAAGACTTTGAAAGATTGGCGGCAGCAAGAAAACTGGTAGTTCGCACCGCTTCGCAGCAACATTATTGAAACGAGTTTCTGGCGCCCTTTGCCGGAGCGCTGTCCGGGCCAGCGCCTGTGGGAAAATTGTGTCGATGACAAAACAACTTCCCTATGGCCGGGCAACTCTATCCGTTTCCTTCCCTGAAGACCTGAACGTAGAGTGGGTGCAGCCCGATTACGGTCCCGGCGCGCCGGATCCTTCTGCCTTGCTGGCAGAGTGCCTGCGAAATCCGATCGGTTCGCGTCCGCTGGCGGATCAGGCTCGGGGAGCGAAGCGGGTCGCCATCGTTATTGACGACATTACGCGGCCTACGCCGTCGAGGCTGATGCTCCCTGCTGTAATCCGCGAGCTCCACGCGGCGGGCGTCGCCGCCGAAGGCATTCGCATCGTGGTGGGGGTCGGCTCGCACCGCACCATGACGCCGGCGGAAATAGCGGAGATTGTTGGCGAAGACATTTTTCCACGCTATACGGTGGTGAATCACCAGGCGCGTGACCCGCAGCATTTGGCTGACATCGGGCGCTCTCCCCGGGGGATCCCGGCATCGGTCAATCGCACGATTGTAGAGTCGGACCTGGCCGTTTTGACCGGCTTCATCAAGCCCCACAACGTTGCCGGCTACTCCGGAGGATATAAGGCATATTTTCCCGCCGTATCCGGCATCGATACGATCGTGGGTCTGCACGATTTGCAGAAGCTGCCGGGCGAGCCCTGCCGCCTGGGAGAAATCGACAACCCGTTTCGGGCCGAGGTGGACGCGATGGGGCCACTGGTTCCGGTCCCGACCTTCCTCTTAAATGTAGTGATCAACCGGCACAAGCAGATTGTGCGAGCTTTTGCGGGCGACCCCAGGCAAGCCCACCAGGCAGCGGTGGCGGAGACCGTAAAACGCGCGACTGTTCCGGTGTCCCAGCCCGCCGACGTAGTGCTCGCCGGCGGCGGCGGGTATCCGAGCGATATCTCGCTTTACCAGGGGATCAATGCGTTGACCTCGGTGGTGCGGCTGCGCAAACCGCTGGTAAAGGAGGACGGGCAGGTAATCCTGCTCGGCGAATTTCGCGAAGGTCTGGGATCCGAATTCGGCAGCGGCGGCCGGCACAAAGATCTGGCGACAGCCTGGGCCAGTCATCTGAAAAAGATGCGGCGGCTCACGGTGGTTTCGCCGAACGTGCCCCATGAACCGCTGGCCGCAGCCGGAATCGCGCGGGCCCAATCGGCCGAAGAGGCGATTCGCCGGTGCGCCGCGGACTATCGAAATCCCCACATCCTCGTCATGCCCGATGCGCCCTACACGGTAGGGTTGACGGGATAACAAGGGACTGGCGCGCCGGAATCGCGCGCCGCGGCGCCCGTGCATTCGCGTGGCGGAACAGGGCGGGCCTCCGCTGTTCTGGAATCCAAGCAATGGAAAATCAACCCGCCGCTGCGGCCGCCGTGGTTTCCCTCTTGGGTTCGAGGCGGAGCGGAACCGGAGGCAAAATGCGGGAAATCTGATCGGTGAGGTTTTCGACCGCCGCCACCATCCTCTGTAAGTTGGAACTGGTCTGGCTGGCATCTGCCTGCAATTGTTCAATCGCAGCCTGCTGTTGCTCCACACGGCTTTCGATCGCAGAGATGCCGGAAGAAAGGCGCTTCTCGGCTTCCCCGACCAAAGCCTCTACCGGAGGAGTGGCCTGCCGTTCAGCCTCGATCGAGCCCAGGCGTTTCTCGATTTGCAGCACCCGCTGCCAGATCTCGTCCAGACGGCCTGCCGGCGAGGAGCGTTCGAGGGCCTGCATGCGCGCTTCGAGCGCCGCCACGCTTCCGGCGAGCGACTCGATGCGGTGGACGGCTTCGATGCTCTCCGAAAGAACAGCGCGGGCCACCGGCCTGTCCGCCAGGTCCTCAAACTGTTCCGAATTTTCCGTGCCGCGGGGCTCCCCCGCGGTCCGAGATTGCTTGTTCCGGCGTCCGCTCGGCGATCCCAGCGCGCCTCCGGCTACAATCACCAGCGCGCCGGCGGCCATCCAGGCCAGGGCTTTTATAGGGCTCAGGCAGTCCATGAATCACCCTCGATCGGAAGCCAAACAAACCCACTTTATCATGTTTCTGGCAAAACGCTATTCCGGCCGAATCACGACTTCCACCGCATCGCCGCTCTTCATGGCCGGCAGAATGCTGTTAATGCCATCCAGCCCAATGCGATGGGTGATTATGGATTCAAGCGGCAGCCGCGAGTTCTCCAGGGCGGCAACCGTCTGGGGAAACGTACCGCCGGAGATGAACGAGCCTGCAATGCTGATCTCCTGCCGGGTAATGTCGTATTGATTAACCGCCGACTCAGCCTGTTGATTCATTCCAAAAAGGAGAATGCGCCCTCCAGGGCGAACCAGGCGAAGCGCCTCCGCAAGCAGAGACCCGACCGAATCGACCACAATGTCGGCACCTATCCCACTCCACTCCCGGACGCTCTCCGGCAGGGAAACTTCCCGGGGATTCCACACCTGGTCTGCTCCAGCCAGGCTTGCCAGGCGCCTGCGGACCGGGGAGACCTCCGATATGCCGACTTTCCCCGCGCCCCCAGCCCGAAACAGCATGGAGAACAACAGGCCGATCGGGCCGGCGCCCAGGATGACGGCGTTGTCTCCTATTTTCAGGCCCGCTTTGTTGAACCCATTCAACACGCACGAGAGCGGTTCGGCGAAGATCGCCCGCTCGAGAGGAATATCCTTGCGAATCGGGTGAAGCGCGGTGGCGGGCGCCACGTTATACTCGGCGAACCCTCCGTCGCGGAAAATTCCCAAAGTCGTCATGTTCCGGCACAAGTTGGCCGCGCCCCGGCGGCAATACGCGCATCGGCCGCAAGTGATGTTCGGATCCACCACAACGCGGCTGCCCGCCCACAGGCCGTCTACGCCATCCCCCGCATCGAGAACCTCCGCGACATATTCATGGCCCAAAATGCTCCCCGGTGTGGCCGGATGGCCCGGCGGGTCTGCCAGGATGTGCAAGTCAGTGCCGCAAATGCTGGCTGCCTCCACCCGCAGAAGGACATCGCCATTCTGCCGGATCTCGGGCTTCGGCCGCTGCTCGATCCGCAGACCGCCGGGACCGTGAAAAACAGCGCATTTCATCATCACTTTCTCAGGCGCCAGAGTAACACGAGCCGCGCCGGCGAAAAAAGCCTGTCTTGGCGACCGGCGCGGACTGCTGCGGCGCTCAGCGGACGTTTTTCCGGCGGCGATAACGCTTCGCGGCTTTTCCTTCGCAAACTGGGGCGTTCATGATACAGTTCGGCCTTTGTTGGGCGGCGGGCAAAATGGCCGAGCCCGCTTGAGGGGGAACCGGCGGCACGGTTTTTCCGGGGCCGCCAAGCCCAAAAAACAAATCCCCGCTATGTCGTACACGCAGCCAAAGGCCGGATCTCCACGATCCGCGACGTGATAATTGTATGGAAACGAGGGTGGAGAAATTCCAGATGCATGCCCCGGCCGATGAAACGGAGTTTCAGCATCGAGCCGCCCCAATTGGAGCCGTGAATCTTCACCAGAACCGGGCGCGGGCAAAATTTGGGATGTCCGGAAATCAGAGCGCTGCCGCCGCCGCGGTTGACAATCCGGTAGAATCGGTTCTGCGTCTCCACTTCGATCTCAGCGCCGCGCGGTAAATCGTCGAGATAAACACCGCCTTCAATCTCTGATTTCACGATCTTCCCGTTCACATCGTCGCTTAAATTCCGGTGGGGAGCGAAGAGATCGGGATTCGTATCGGCAATCCAATGATCCATTCTGAGTCGATTCTACTATACTTCGGCAAAGAGTCCAGCCCGCTTCTCGCCGGCTTTTTCTCACCTGTTGCGGCGCTAGAATAGGGGAGTGCCAAGGACCGCGGCAGCAGCGAAGAGGCTCCGCCGGGTTGCGCTCGAAAAGCCTTCTCGCCTCCAGCTATCGAAGGATCAGACCCGGATTGTCCCCTGGTGGCGCGGGGCCTCGGCAGTCGCGGCGATTACGGTGGCAGTCTTCTGGCCGGCGATCGGCAACCAGTTTGTCAACTGGGACGACGACAAGAATTTCCTCAATAATCCTTATTTTCGCGGGCTGACGCTGTCCCATCTCCACTGGATGTTCACCACGTCACTGCTCGGACACTACCATCCCCTCACCTGGATCACGCTGGGCTTGGATTACACCCTTTGGGGCATGAATCCCGCCGGCTACCATCTGACGAACATCCTGTTACATACTGCTAATGCCGTGCTGCTTTATCTGATCGCTCTGCGCCTTCTAGGCGGGAGAATTTGGGTGGCGGTTCTGGCGGCGCTGCTCTTCGCCGTTCACCCCCTGCGGGTGGAATCGGTGGCTTGGGTCACAGAGCGCCGCGACGTGCTGTCGGGATTTTTTTACCTGCTCTCGATACTCGCTTACCTGCGCGCACAAAAGCCCCCTGAAGGCGCCCGCAGCTCCCGGGCGCGGTGGATGGTCCTGTCGGTGGCGTTTTTCGCCGCCGGACTGTTATCCAAAGTAATCGTAGCGAGCCTGCCCATCGTGTTGCTGGTGCTCGACGCCTATCCCTTGCGCCGTGGACTCCGGCTCGCCGAGAAAATTCCGTACTTTCTGCTCGCCGCGGCCGGAACGCTGGCCGCACTGGCGACGCAAGGGACCGGCGTGCATGGCTTCGCGGAACACGTCGTGATGCTTCCCGCTCTACGGATGGGCCTGTCGCTGTACGGCCTGTTTTTCTATCTGTGGAAAACGGTTCTGCCCTTCGGCCTGTATCCGCAGTATGTCTTGCCAGCCGGGATTTCGGTCTTCGATCCGCGCATTGTCTTTGCCGCCGCCTTGGCAGCGGCGCTGACGATAACCGCCGTCGTCTTACGGAGGCGGCTTCCGGCCTTGGCGGCCGTCTGGGCATGCTACGTGGTGACGCTGGTGCCTGTGCTTTCTTTCGCCCGGCTGGACACCCAGCAATACGCGGCCGATCATAACAGCTATCTTGCAACCCTCGGCCTGGCGCTGGCCGGCGCGGCCGCGGTTGCCGCCCTCCCGGGCCGCCACATTGCCAGGGCAGCGGCTCCCTTGCTCATCCTGTTGTTCGCTCTGCTTTGCCGGCGGCAAATCCCCGTGTGGCACGACCCGGCAAGCCTCTGGAGGGCTACCCTTGCCGGAGCGCCCGATTCGGTCGTGGCTCACAACAACCTCGGCGAGGCTCTGGCGGGGGAAGGCCGGCTCGGCGAGGCCGCGGCGCATTTTCGGCGCGCGATTGAGATCCGGCCGGGCTACGCGCAGGCCCATTACAATCTGGCTCGGGCCAGCCAGAAACAGGGGGATCTCGCGGGCGCCGTGGCAGAGTTTCAACGGGCGCTTGCAATCGAGCCCGCCTTCGCGACAGCTCACAACGACCTCGCTACCTGCTACGCCGCCCTGGGCCAATCCGGGCCGGCGCTCGAACAGTACCGCCTCGCGCTGCGCTACCAGCCTGAGTACGCCGACGCGCACTACAATCTTGGCAATCTGTTGCAGCAGCAGCGCCGTCTCGAGGAGTCGATCGCCGAGTACCGGCAGGCGCTGCGTTACAACTCCGGGCTTGCAGACGCCCAGAACAACTGGGGCGTGGCCCTGGACGCCCTGGGCCGCCCGGCGGAAGCGATCGAACACTACCGGCAGGCGCTTTTGATTGCGCCCACGAATTCCGATGCCCACAATAATCTGGGCGTAGCGTTGGAAGCGCAGGGAAAAAAAGACGAAGCTGTGGCTGAGTACCGGCAAGCGCTGCGCTTCAATCCCGGCCACCGGGACGCCGCCGCGAACCTCGCGCGAGCACTCCGCGCCCCCTAGCGCGGCCAAGGCCCGGTTAGTTCGGGCAGTTGGTTACAGGGCCAGGGATTCTGCAATGGCTACTACTACTGATTCTGGTGCTCGCGGGTGCCGGCCCGGCCGGAAACGGCAGCGGCTGACCGACGCCGGAGTGGACGCGATGATCGCCGGCTGAGCCCGGGAAGCAAAGCTCGGTTCGGCGCCCGATTTCGGTCGAGCTCTCCCTCAGGACTGTAAGAATCCGTCCCGGGGTGCTTTCCAGTACGCCGGTTCCGCGGTCTTCCGTTTGAAGTACAATGGCTCTGCCACAGGCTCCGCAGGAGGATGACATGGCCGCCACGCTCAGCGCTACGAGCCGGGACCTCGATCTTCAGCATCTCTGGCATGGAAATTTGCAGCACCGGGATCTAGCGAAGCGCCCGCCGCTCGAAATCACGCGGGCGGAAGGCTGTTATGTCTATGACGCCGCCGGACGCCGCTATCTGGACGCCATGGCGGGTCTTTTTTGTGTCAACGTCGGCTACGGCCGCCGCGAGATCGTGGCCGCGGTCGCCGACCAGATGTCCAGGCTGCCGTATTACCCACTGACGCAATCGCACGGCCCCGGCGCAAGGCTGGCGGCGCGGCTGGCCGGGCTTTTGCCGGGCGAGCTGCGTCGGGTGTTCTTCGTCAATAGCGGTTCGGAAGCGGTGGAAACCGCGCTGAAAATGGCAAGGCAGTACGGCCGGCAGGCCCATCCCGGGCAGAACCGTTACAAAATCATCGCCCGAAATCGCGGCTATCATGGCTTCACGATGGGCGCGGCCTCGGCTACAGGGCAGATCCTCCGCAAGCAGGCATTCGAGCCGCTCGTGCCGGGATTTTTCCATGTTTCTCCTCCGGATCACTATCGCTGCCCGCACTGCTCCCGCGAGCCTGCATGCACCCTGGCCTGCGCGGATGAGGTCGAGCAGGTGATCCGCGCGGAAGGTCCCGAAACCGTGGCGGCGGTGATAGCGGAGCCGGTGATCGGCGGTGGGGGTGTTTTTCCAGCCCCGGACGGCTATTGGGAACGGCTGCGCGAAATCTGCGACCGCTATGAAGCGCTGCTGATCGCCGATGAAGTGATCACCGGCTTTGGGCGTACCGGGAAGCTGTTCGGCTTCGAGCACGCCGGCATCGTGCCGGACATCATCACTGTCGCCAAGGGAATCACGTCCGCCTATCTTCCGTTGGCGGCGGCGGTCGCCACCGAGCGCGTTTTCCAAACCTTTCAAGCGGGCGAGTCGGATGAAGCGAAGTTTACACAAGTCAGCACGTTCGGGGGCCATCCGGCTTCCTGTGCGGCGGCGCTGGCCAATCTCGACATCCTTGTGGGCGAACGGCTTTGGGAAAACGCCGCGCGCATGGGAGCTTATCTGCTCGAGTCGCTGCGCGCGATCCAGTCGCCGTTCATCGGTGAAGTGCGCGGACGTGGGCTGCTGATCGGCGTGGAAATGGTGGAGAGCCGGGATACCCGCGCGCCCCTTCCCGAGGCGGCAGCGGCCGGCCTTCAGCGCGCGATCCGCGATGCGGGCGTCATCGTGGGGCGTAACAGCGATACCGTGCCCGGGTTCTGCAACGTGCTGATCCTTTCGCCGCCGCTGACCTTGAGCCGCGAACAGGCAGACACGATTGTCGAGGCAATGGAAGCCGGCCTGGCCCAACTACGTTGAGGCCCCGGTCTTCCCCGTCCGCGGATCCCGGCTACCGCCGGCTGAGCGGCTGCGCGTTGCCGTGGCGTAGTGAACCTGCCGGTTTTTTTCTTATCTGTTAGTTTAGAATGGTTTCGCTCTGAGCTTCCGAGCCTCTGTGGCCAAGACGCCATTCCGAAAAATCCTAATCGCCAATCGCGGCGAGATCGCAGTTCGCGTGATCCGCGCGTGCCGCGAGATGGGGATCGCTTCCGTTGCTGTTTATTCGGAAGCAGACCGGGCCGCGCTGCATGTCCGCATGGCCGATGAAGCGCGCGCTATCGGCCCGGCGCCGGCGCCGGAGAGCTATCTCTCGGTGGAACGCATCATCGAAGCCGCGCAAGGCAGCGGAGCCGACGCTATACATCCCGGCTACGGCTTCCTGAGCGAAAACCCGGCCCTGGCGCGGGCTTGTGACGACGCCGGTATCGTTTTCATCGGCCCCAGCGCCGGATCTATGGAATTGATGGGGTCCAAAACCGCGGCGCGGCAAAGCATGCTCGCGGCAGGCGTTCCGGTTGTGCCGGGGACCACCGCAGCGGCCGCTGACTGGCGTCAGGCTCAGTCGGAAGCTCGCCGCTTCGGCTATCCGGTCCTGGTGAAAGCAGCGGCCGGCGGCGGCGGCAAGGGCATGCGCGTGGTGGAGCGCGAAGACGAATTGCCCTCCGCTGTGCGCGAGGCGGCCAGCGAGGCGGAGCGAGCCTTCGGAGATCCCAGTGTTTACATCGAAAAATACCTGAACAAGCCTCGGCACATCGAGATCCAGGTGTTGGGTGACCGCTACGGCGAGCTGATTCATCTAGGCGAACGAGAATGCTCGCTGCAACGGCGGCACCAAAAGGTTTTGGAAGAATCTCCTTCGCCGCTGGTCGCCGAACGCGAAGAGATGCGGCGGAAGATGGGCGAGACCGCCGTTCGCGCGGCGCGCGCCGCCGGTTACTACAACGCCGGAACGATCGAGTTCCTGGTCGATGAGGACCTCCATTTTTATTTCCTCGAGATGAATACCCGGCTTCAGGTGGAACACCCGGTCACGGAGATGGTAACCGGAATCGACCTGGTGAAAGAGCAAATTCGGATCGCGGCCGGAGAGCCTCTCGGACGCCGTCAGGAGCAAATCGGTTGGAGCGGCGCGGCGATCGAGTGCCGCGTCTATGCCGAGGATCCCGGCAACAATTTTTTTCCTTCGCCTGGCCGCATTGCGTCCATGAGCGAGCCTGCCGGGCCCGGCGTTCGCGTGGATTCAGGGGCCTACCCGGGGTGGACGGTTCCCATTGAATATGATCCGCTGATTGCGAAGCTGGCGGTGTGGGCGCCTTCCCGCGATGCGGCAATCGCCCGGATGCAGCGCGCGCTGGATGAGTACTATATCGGCGGCATTCAAACTAATCTCGATTTCTTTCGGGAGATCGTAAATGACCCCGAATTCCAGGCCGGACGCCTGGATACCGGCTTCCTTGCGAGATGGATGTCCCGAGCGAAGACTCCGCCGCTCGAATCCTCCGAACAGGAACAGGCGGTCGCTTTAGCCGCGGCGCTGCATGCCCTGCGCCGGGAGAACGGCGCAGCCCCGGCCCCCGAGGCCGCGCCTTCCCGCTGGAAAACTCAGGGCCGCGCGCGCTTGCTGCAATGAAGCTCGAGATCATCATTGACGGCAGGGCCCGGACAATCGAGGTGCCGGACCAGGCGCGAGCGGGCGGTGCGGGCAATTTTGTGATCGGGGACTCTTCCATTCAGGCCGATATCCGGGAGATCGAGCCGGGCTTATATTCCGTCCTGATCGCCGGCCGCAGCTACCAGATCAGAATCGATCCGGCTTCCGGATTGAGCACCGGAGCACAGCCGGGCGCCGGCTCCGGGGCGGACGAGCCGGAGCCCGATTACTTCGCCCACGTCCGCGGACGGCGATACTCGGTCCAGGTGCGCGATCCCCGGCGGCTGCCGCTCCAACGCGGCCGGCCGGCCGCTGCGGGCCGGCAGAGGGTCGCTTCTCCGATGCCGGGCAAAGTCGTTCGCCTGCTGGTCAGCGAAGGGGAGCAGGTGAAAGCCGGACAGGGGTTGCTGGTCGTGGAGGCGATGAAGATGCAAAATGAAATTCGCGCCCCCAAGGACGGGCGAGTCGCCGCGATTCGAGTCGCAGTGGGAGCCGCAGTTGCCGGCGGCGAGACGCTGGCGGAGGTGGAGTAGGCGCGCTTGCATCCGGGGGCCGCACTGTCGGGCTTGCCGGGAGCTCGGAAAGCGGGAAATGAGACCCGGAGGCTGACCTGATGCGCGAATTCGACGTCGTGACCGGCGCGTTCGGATATACCGGCAAGTACATCACCACGCGATTGCTGGCGATGGGCCGCACCGTCCGTACCCTGACCGGCCATCCGGATCGCCCGAATCCATTTGGCGGCAAGGTCAGCGTCGCGCCGTTTCGCTTTGGGGACTCCGGCGAGCTGGCGGCGAGCTTGCAGGGGGCCGACACTCTTTATAATACATACTGGGTGCGGTTCTCGCACGGCAAAGTCACTTTCGACGAAGCCGTGCGGAACACGCGAACGCTCATCGGCGCGGCCAAAACGGCCGGCGTCCGGCGGCTGGTGCACATCAGCATCTCGAACCCTTCGGAAGACTCCCCTCTTCCTTATTTCCGGGGCAAGGCGATCTTAGAACGGGCCATCGCCGAGTCGGGGTTGTCCTACGCGATCGTCCGGCCAACCGTAATTTTCGGCCGTGAGGATATTCTCATCAACAATATCGGCTGGCTGCTCCGGCGCTTTCCCGTATTTCTGATCCCCGGCTCGGGCCAGTATCGCCTCCAACCGGTTTTCGTCGAAGACGTGGCCGACATTGCGATCGCCGCGGCCCGCGCGGAGCAGAACGGCGTATGGGACGCCGCCGGCCCCGAGATTTACGCCTTTGAGGGGCTTGTGCGCGCCATTGCCGCCGCGGTGCGCAGCCGCGCGCGCCTCATCAGGGCCCCGGCGGGGCTGGTGGCGATGTTATCCCGCCTGCTTGGATATCTCGTCGGGGACGTACTGCTTACGCGGGATGAAGTGAAGGGACTCATGGCCGGCCTTCTGGTCTCCCGCGCTGCGCCAGCGGGCCGGAAAAAACTCAGTGAGTGGCTGTCGGAAAACTCGGAAACAGTCGGCGCCGCCTACGCCTCGGAATTGCAGCGGCACTTTCGTTAGCAGAAGAATGCCGCTCGTGCCGGACGCCGTATTCTCTCCTGAGACCCGTCCTCGCACCACGCCAGGCGATGAACTCCGGACCGGGAGCAAGGCTCGAAACAAAAACTTGGCGCGGGAGCGCGAACATCCCATCCCGGGTTCCGGACCGGAGCTCTGCACTGCAAAGCCGGACTTCAGGACCGAACCTACGCGGATGCCGAGCCTGGAGGATTGGATTCCAGGTCTTGTGCGGAGGAAGTAGTCTAGAATGGATCAACAGGGGCGGTTAGCTCAGTTGGTTAGAGCGCCTGCCTTACAAGCAGGAGGTCACAAGTTCAAGTCTTGTACCGCCCACCACGTATTTTCCAAAATTTGCCGCTCATCGCCTTACCCCTTTCAGACAGTGGACTCCAATCCGGAAATCCGCGTTTGCTCGGGCAGGGCCGTCTTCTGCTGCCGCGGATAGATTCGTCTCCACAAGCCGGGCCGGGTCCGATTGCGCGTCGGCGGGGCAACGTCGCGTTACGGCGCCCGGGGCTGAACCGTGCATAATATTGTCGAGGGGGACCAATGAGACGCGTTGTGCTAGGTACTATCAATGTATTGTTGCTGTTGATGCTGGCGGCGGCTTGGGGAGAGATACCGCCGAATACGCTTAGCGCCGAAGAAGAGAAGGAGGGATGGATTCTCCTTTGGGACGGCAAAACTCTAAACGGATGGGAATCTCATGGGGGCGGCGTCTGGAAAGTGGACAACGGAGCCCTGGTGGGCGAGCCGGAGGGGAAACCCGGCTGGCTGGGCACAACGCGGGCATTCAGCGATTTCGTATTGAAAGCCGAATTCCGGACCACAGCGGACTGCAACAGCGGGATCTATCTTCGCGCCGCGCGTGAGGGCGTGCCGCGCCAGACCGGTTACGAGCTCCAAATCCGCGACTACAAAGAACCGCAAGAGACCGTGCCGTTCCTGACCGGCAGCCTGGTGATGCATGCGCACGCTTCGGACGCAAAGATCATTCCCAACCAGTGGAATCGCTACGAAGTGACCGCGCGGGGCGATCATTTTGTTGTTGTATACAACGGTAAAACGGTGCTCGACACCCACCAGTCCAAAAGCTCCTCAGGGGTCATCGGCCTGGAATACAACAATAGAAAAATCGAGTTCCGAAACCTCAAGTTACGCCCGTTGCGCTGAGGAAGAAAAGAATCGGCTTGGCGCGTGGAATATGTTGGATCCGGCCCGACTAGCGGGGATCGTGGCAGCGGTCGCATGCCACCGGGACCTCCCGCGCGCGGTGGCAGTCGATGCAGGTGGCCATAGCCAGATCGGTCTCGCGGCACATCACGTCCCACTCTTGCACCAGCCCATGGCAGGTTTGGCATTCGACTTTTCCCTTCTGCACGTGGTCCGCGTGGCTGAACTCGACGTAATCCGGCAAACGGTACACAGGCTCCCAGGGAACGGGCTTGTGTTGCTTATCGTAGGCGGCCAGCCGCTGGATGGGTGTAGCATCCTTTTTGATAGTAATATGGCACGCCATGCAGGTTGCAGTCGAGGGAAGGCCCGCGGAATAGCCGGGCTTTTCCATCGCGTGGCATTCTGTGCAACGTAAGCCTGCCCCGGCGTGCTTCTTGTGGCTGAAGGGGAGGGGCTGTTGCGGCGGCGGCGCAAAGCAATCCTGATCGCCAGCAGCGGCCGCAGTCAAGGCGGTGAATATCGCCAGGAGGAGAGCGTTGCGAGACATCAAGCCCGGAAGATGCGGACAACAGACCTTTAGGATCGCATCGATCGAGAGGATTGGCAAGGATACCGGGGTTACAGGGGCCCTCTGGTGATCCCGCTTCGTGTCGGCCGCGCAGGCGGTACAAAGCTGCACGCCCGGTTTCTGCTCCGCTTGCAGGCCGGCTAAACTTCGATTCTCTATGCCGAAAGAAGCGCGCCACTTGGTCAGTTTTATCGCCACCCCGCAACTCGTAGTGGAAGAGATGCTGGGCCTGGCGCAAGTGGAGAAAGACGACGTGGTCTACGATCTGGGCTGCGGCGATGGCCGCGTCGTGATCGCCGCTACCAAGAAATACGGCGCTCGCGGCGTCGGCATCGATATCAATCCCGAACGGATCCGGGAAAGCGAGGAAAACGCCCGTTTGGCGGGCGTTGCGGGGCGGGTTAGCTTCCGCAACGACGATCTGTTTGAAGCTGAGATTGCGGAAGCCACCGTAGTCACGCTCTACCTAGTGGAATCGCTAAACCGCAAGCTTCGCGCCAAGTTGTGGAGGGAGCTGCGGTCCGGAGCGCGCGTCGTCTCGCACAACTTCGATATGGGCGACTGGGAGCCGGAAAAGCAAATCGCGATCGAAGGGCGGAAGCTATACCTCTGGAGGATTCCTTTCTCTTCCTTTTCCCGGCCCTGATGGCCGCGTCAGCCCGATCCCTTGAATGCTGGAAATTACCGGCCCGGAGGATTCCCTGCCCTGCGCTCAAGATCTGGCTGGTGAGAGATGCCGTCGATTTCCGGTTCTCAAAGCCGCCGGAGGGAGTAGAATATGAGCCATCTAGTGCTCGTGGAAGTGAGCGGAATGAATCCGATACGCAACAGCAAACATCTGCTCCACGCGCCGGCGCTGCTGGTTTTGGGCCTTATCACAGCCGGCGCCGCTAGCGGCGAAGTCAGCTTTAACCGCGACATCCGGCCGATCATGGCGGATACCTGCTTTCGGTGCCATGGTCCGGATAAAAATGCGCGCATGATGGGGCTGCGCCTCGACATCCGGGAGGAAGCCACGCGGCGCACGGCGACCGGTGTGATCCCTATCGTGCCGGGCAAGCCGGAGGAAAGCGCCATCATCCAGCGCATTTTCGCGAAGGATCCGGCGCGGCGCATGCCCCCGGTTTACGCGCATAAAGAGCTGACGGAGGCGCAAAAAGAAACAATCCGCCGTTGGGTGGCGGAGGGCGCGAAATATGAAGGCCACTGGGCCTACCAGCCCGTGCGGCGCCCCGACCCCCCGGTGGTGACGCAGGCCGTAGCCCCGGTTCGAAATCCGATCGACGCATTCATCCAGTCGCGCCTGGCTCGGGAAGGCTTGCGTCCGTCACCCGAGGCGGACCGGAGGACGCTGATCCGGCGGGTCACGCTCGATCTTACCGGGCTGCTTCCAACTCCGGAGGAAGTAAGCGCATTTCTCAAAGATCTGTCGCCGGACGCGTACGAGAAAGTGGTGGATCGGCTGTTGGCCTCGCCCCGGTACGCGGAAAAGCAAGCCATGCACTGGTTGGACGCGGTTCGTTATGCGGATACCGCCGGCTTTCACAGCGATCTTCCGTACCCGATCTGGCCCTACCGCGATTATGTCCTGCGGGCCTTCGCCGAGAACAAGCCGTTCGACCAGTTTACACGCGAGCAGCTTGCGGGCGATCTGCTGCCGAACGCCACGGTCGAGCAAAAGGTCGCCTCGGCTTACAACCGGTTGAACCGGATGTCGCCGGAAGGCGGACTGCAACCGAAGGAATATCTTGCGAAATACGGCGCTGACCGCGTCCGCACGACGAGCACCGTCTGGCTGGGAAGCACGCTCGGCTGCGCCGAGTGCCACGACCATAAATTCGACCCCTTCCTCTCGAAAGACTTCTACTCGATGAAGGCATTTTTCGCCGACATCCTAGAGACGGGGCGCGCCCCGGACATCGGCCCCGGCGCGTGGGGGTCCAAGCTCGATTTGCCGACGCCAGAGCAGCAGAGGCATCGCGAACAATGGAGCTGGCAACTGGCCCAGGCGCGGCGCGATCTGGATGCGGAAGCCCAGGTGCTCGCCGCCGATAACAACTGGGAAGGGGAGATTCTGCGGCGCTACGAAGCTGGAGAACTCGATTGGCGCTACCAGCGGCCCATCTCAGCGGAATCCACCCACGGAGCCAAGCTGACGATTTACAACGATGAACCGGTGGAAAGCAACTACTACATAGGCGGCACGCTGGTGTCCGAGCGCGCCCCGGGCCGCGGCCTGGTTGTAGTCAGCGGGCCGAACCCTGACAACGAAACGTATACAGTTTCCTTCCGGCCAGGTGAGGGCGCTTGGACCGCTCTCGGCGTGGAAGCTGTTCACGATGAAAGCCTGCCCAGCCATCGACTGGCGCGAGGGTCCGACCGCCTGGTGCTCACCGAGGTGGAGGCTGAGGTTTCAGAGGGCGCCAGCGGACCGCCTCGCAAACTGTCGTTTGTGCTCGCCACCCCCAGCATGCGGATCGAGCCGCCTGAGCTGCACCCGATGGCGACCATCGACCGAGATCCCCGCACCGGGTGGGGCGTGGCCTCGAACGGCGACCCGGGCAATTTGTTTCTCGCGCTGCGCTTCGCCCAGAAGCTGCGCACGACCGCGGATTCGGTGGTGACGGTCCGGCTCCGGCACGATTCCGAGTTCCGGCGCGCCACGCTGGGGCGATTCCGGCTCGCGCTTTCCGCGGGAGAGTATTCCTGGCCGGAACCGGAGAACTTGCGGGCCCGCTTGAAGAAGGAGAGCGGCGACCCGCCGCCCTCAAACCATAGCGGCCTGCCGGCCCGGGTGCTTACCGCGTTGCGGACTCCGGAAGAGAAACGCACGGACGAGCAGAAGCGGGTGCTGCTCGATTATTACGAATGGCTCACGCCGGAGTTGGAACATCGCGTAGCGGAGATCGGCAAGCTGGAGGCGAAACTGGGGCAATTGGAGTCGGAGATTCCCCGCGTGGTCGTGACGGAAGCGACGCGGCCGCGAGTGACTCGTATTCTCCCGCGCGCCAACTGGATGGATGAGACGCATGAGATTGTCGAGCCGGCGATTCCGGCGTTTCTGGGGAAACTCGAGACCGGCGGCCGCCGGGCCACGCGGCTCGATCTGGCGAACTGGCTGGTCTCGTCGGGCAATCCGCTCACGGCCCGCGTATTCGTCAACCGATTGTGGCGCGAGTTTTTCGGCGCCGGGATCTCCAAGACGCTGGACGACCTCGGGTCGCAGGGAGAATGGCCGGTGCACCCGGAACTGCTCGATTGGCTGGCGTCGGAATTCATGCGGCCGGCCTGGCAGGCCGAAGGCGCGCACCCGTGGGACGTGAAGCACATCATCCGCATAATAGTAACCAGCCATACATATAGACAATCGTCGCTGCCCCGGCCGGAGGTCGAGGAGCGCGACCCGGACAATCGTTTGCTGGCGCGCCAGAGCCGGTTCCGGGTGGACGCGGAGATCGTGCATGATATCGCGCTCGAGGTTTCAGGCCTGCTGGTGGAAAAGTTCGGCGGCCCGAGCGTGCGGCCGTATCAGCCCGACGGCTACCTGGCCGCATTGAACTTTCCCAAGCGCGATTACAGCGCCAGCCGCGGAGAAGACCTCTACCGGCGCGGAGTCTACATTTTCTGGCAGAGGACCTTTTTGCATCCGAGCCTGCTCGCGTTCGACGCCCCCTCGCGCGAGGAATGCACGGTCAACCGCACCGTCTCGAATACGCCGCTCCAGGCGCTGGATCTGCTGAACGACCCAATATACGTGGAGGCGGCGCGCGTTTTGGCGCAGAACATGATCCAGAACGGCGGGCGCGCGGCGGAAACTCGCATTCAATGGGCTTTCGAGCGAGCGCTGACCCGTTCGCCCCGGGCGGAGGAGCAGCGCATTCTGGCCGATTTGTATGCCAAAAATCTCCAGCGCTTCCGGGCCGCGCCCGAAGAAGCGAAAAAATTGATCGCAACCGGCGAAGCGCCGGCGCCGCGGCAGATCGAGCCGGCCGAGTTGGCGGCTATGACAACCGTGGCTCGCGCGATTCTTAATCTGCACGAAACGATCACTAGGAATTAGGAGGAAGCCGTGGATCGAACGGATCTGTTTACCGATATCCGCCGCCGGACGTTTCTGAGCCGCGGCATCGCCGGGCTGGGGCTGCTCGCGCTGAACTCGCTGCTGGATCCCCGCCTTTTCGCCGCGACCTCGGACCTGCAATCCAAAGGAGCTGTGAATCCTCTGCATCACCCGGCCAAAGCGAAACGGGTGATCTTCCTTTACCAGGCCGGCGGGCCTTCGCATCTCGAGACTTTCGACTACAAGCCCAAGCTGGCGGAAATGAACGGTAAGCCCATGCCCGAATCGCTGACCAAAGGGCAGCAAATCGCGCAGTTGCAGGGCAAGCCGCTGATCTGCTTCGGCCCGCAGCACAAATTTCAGAAGTTCGGGAAGTCCCAGCAGGAGATTTGCTCTTTGTTTCCCCACATCGGCAGCGTGGCTGACGATATTTGCATCGTGCGCTCGATGTGGACCGAGCAGATCAACCACGACCCGGCACACACGATCATGAATACAGGTTCGATCCTGCCGGGGCGGCCGAGCATGGGATCGTGGATTTTCTACGGACTCGGATCTGAAGCGGAAGATTTGCCCGGATTCGTCGTGCTCACTTCCGCGGGCAAGGGCGGCCAGATGCAGCCTATCGCCGCGCGGCAATGGTCGGCAGGTTTGCTCCCCGGCAAGTTCCAAGGCGTGAAGCTGAACTCGGTGGGCGACCCGGTGCTTTACATTGAGAACCCCGCCGGAGTGAGCGCGGAGGTGCAGCGCGACTCGATCGAAGCGGTTAACAGGCTCAACCGGCTGGAATACGACTCGGTAAAAGACCCGGAGATTCTGACTCGCGTGGCGCAGTACGAAATGGCGTTTCGAATGCAGACCAGCGTGCCAAGCCTGGTGGATATGAGCCGGGAGCCCAAACAGATTCTCGAGCTATACGGCGCTCATCCCGGAGACGGCTCCTTCGCTTCCAATTGCCTGCTGGCGCGCCGGCTGGCTGAGCGCGGTGTGCGGTTTATCCAGCTCTATCACCGGGATTGGGACCACCACGACGCCGTCAAACAGAACGTGGCGTTAAAAGCCGAGGAGGTGGACCGCCCGACGGCGGCGCTGATCCAGGACCTGAAGCAGCGCGGCATGCTCGACGATACGCTGGTAGTTTGGGGCGGAGAGTTCGGCCGCACGCCGATGTCGCAGGGCGGCGACGGCCGCGATCATCACATCAAAGGTTTTTCGTTCCTGCTGGCGGGTGGAGGTATCAAGGGCGGCCTTACCTACGGATCGACCGACGATCTCGGCTACGCGGCGCAGGAGAATCCGGTCAGCGTGCATGATTTTCATGCCACCATGCTGCATCTTCTCGGAATCGATCACGAGCGGCTGACGGTAAAGTTTCAGGGCATGGACGCCCGCCTGACGGGAGTCGCGGGCCGCGTGGTCAAAGAAATCTTGGCGTAAGGGTTTCCCTTCCCCAGCGGACTGCACGCAGGCCCGGCGGCTGCGCGATAATCGCCGCATGGCCACTCTCGGACTCATTGAATACGCCGATGCCAGCCCCGAAGTGCGGGAGGTCTACGACGACATCATGGCCACCCGCAAGACGGACTGGATCAACAATTTCTGGAAAGCTCTCGCGCGCGATCCGGTCACCCTGCGAAGAACATGGCAGAGCCTCAAGGAAGTGATGGCTCCCGGTGCGCTGGACGCGCTCACGAAAGAGATGATCTACTTGGCTGTCAGCGCGACCAACCAGTGCGCCTACTGCATCGCTTCTCACACGGCCGGCGCGCGCAAGGCCGGCATGACGGATCAGATGTTCGCCGAACTGATGGCCGTGACGGGCATCGCGAACGAAACGAACCGTCTGGCCAGCGGGTACCAGGTGGAAATCGACGAGCGATTCAAGAACCCGTAAGGACCTTGCAGCCCGCTTGCATCCCGTTTTATGATCCGTCGTCGGGACCGTCGTTCTTGCGCGGCGCGGCGGCCTTCACCCTGGCCGAAAAAAACGCGACGAAGTGGCGGGGCTGATCTGAGAGCCGGGCGACGAGACCGGAGAGTGATCCCCATATTTCAGATTCGCGAATCGCACCATTTTCTGATGCGCCGATTGGCCGGCCGTTCGAGCACCTGGAAAACGGCGGCGGAGATGATCACCACGGCGGGGACGTAGACGGCGGGCGTCGGCTCAGCGGCCAGCCGCCGGTACCACCACAGCAGAGGAACGTGGAGGATGTACATCGAGTAACTGGTTTGCCCGAGAAAAACCGCGATTCGCGAGGAAAGCCATCGCGCCAGCAAACCGCCTTCCAGAGAAAGCCCGATGAGCAGCAAGGCGTTGAGAGGCCGCAGAGCGCCGTTCAGATCAATGGGTCCGCGGATCATCTCGGGATTGAGAATAAAAAACGCGCTCAGGAGCATCGCCGGAACATAGAGCCAGTGGCCCCGGCCGGCCAAGGGAGGGCGCGAGCGGAGCAGGAGATCGTAGGCGCGCGCCGTGAGAATGCCCATGATAAAGTCGGCAAGGTGAATTATCGGTTTCCAGGCGTCAGGCACGCCCAAACGCAGCAGCACGGCGGGCAAGAAACAAACGGCGGCGCCGATAGCCAGTGCTTTGCGCCAGCTTATCTTAGACAGACATACCGCGCCCAGCGGAAAACATAAATAGAAGAAAATTTCGCAGGAAAGAGACCACGCGGGCGTGTTCCAGTGGACGGGCGGAGTCCCCGCCCATCCTTGCAATAACAGGCCATAGCGGGCCACCAGCCCCGCCTTTCCCGGCAGGCGGTCCTCTATAATGAAGGGCGCCACAATCAGCAGACTCAGAGCATAGCCGGGATAAATGCGGGCGATCCGGCCTGCGCCGTAGCGCAAAAAGCTGCCTCGGTTCCAGACCATCGAGCCATAGCCGCGGGCCAGCACGAAGCCCGAGAGCACAAAGAAGATCCCGACCGCCAGGTAGCTGCTATGAAGAATTACGTAAACCGGATGCGGCAACCGAAAAGACCAGGCGTCCAGCTCTGTGCCGGTGTCCATCAAATGATTCAGGATCACCCAGAGCGCGAGAAAGAAACGCAGGCCGGTCAGGGCGGGCAGATACCGCTTCTTCGCCGCGAGATGCGGACTTCCCGCGGCCCGCGGACACTCTCCGCCCGGGGATGCGGTCTCCGGGACCGCGTGTTGAACAAGACCCATAAGCAAGACGCTCTTTGATTGTATCGGGCCGGAGAGATTTTGCGCCACTCCAAGAAACGGCGGTTCGCGCCGCGATTCCGGCGGCGCAACACTGTATTCATAATGGGATGAGCACTCGGCGCATTCGGAACGCGCGGCAACGCGGGCGCGCGGAGTTCCCGCGCTCGCGCGTGAGATCAGATTCTTTGCAGGCTTACGCGCAGGTCGATGCGTGCACCTTCGCCGGGGCCGGTCTTCACCACCAACGTGCCGTTCACCAGGCGCACGCGTTCGGCCATGCTGATCAGGCCGAGCCCCTGCCGGCTCTTATCTCCGGGGTCGAAACCTTTTCCCGAGTCCGTGACCGTGAGGCGCAGGGACCCTCCGGCGGACCGCAGCGAGATCACGATCATTTGCGCCCCCGAATGCTTCGCGGCATTCTGGATGGCCTCCTGGGCGACACGGTAAAAACATAAGGCTACGTCCTGGGGAATCGAATCCGGCAGGCCGCGCTGCCGGAAGCGGATCTTGATGCCTGTCCGCTTTTGGACTTCCTCGCAGTAGGACCGCAGCGCCACGGCCAGCCCGAGGTGTTCCAGAATCGAGGGATGCAGTTGGTAGGCCGTGCGGCGCACGTCATCGGAGATTTCTTCCGCCCGCCGCCGGAGAGATTGCAGTTCTTTCCGAATCGCGGTTGCGGAAGCGGGCAACTCCTGCTCTAATTGCTCGACGCCGACGGCGAGCATGCAAAGCTTCTGATTCAGACTGTCGTGCAGCTCGCGCGAAAGGCGCCGCCGCTCTTCTTCCTGAGCCGTGATCAGCGCGGCGGTCAGGGCGCCCAGCCGCTCGTCGCGGTGGCGCAACTCCTCCGCGTGGCGGAGATCGGTGATATCGCAAAGAGTCCACACGGCCCCCGCCATTCCGTTGCCGCCGGTTATGGGATCGGCGCTCACGCGAAACCAGCGGTCGCGGATAAGCTGGCGGCTGGTCTCATGGGCCTTCGTGCGCAGCGCTCGCGTGAGGGGGTTTTGCTGGCAGGCCGGTACTATGTCCTGATATTGCCTTTCGAGAAGGACGCCGGCGGCTTCCCCGAAGATGAGCTTGAATTTTTCGTTGCAGCGCCGGATTCTCCCGCCGGCATCGACCAAGGCGACAGCGTCATGAACGCTGCTAAAGGTCGCCTCCCAGTCGCGCGCCATCGACTGCGCCTTCTCCTCCGCCTTGCGCGCCCGCAGAAGGGCCTTCAGCACCGCTGTCAGTGCGGGAGGGTCCAGCGGCGCAGCCAGGCAGGCGTCGGCGCAACCTTCAGCGGGCGGCGCGGCCCCACACGCGCCAGAAACGTGCAGGACAGCTATTGAAGCAGTCTCAGGGTCGGCCCTGATCTGCCGGCACACCTGGACCCCGCTGATGTCCGGAAGATTGTTGCCGAGAATCACGGCTTCCGGCCGGTCGGTTTTCGCTTTGGCGAGCGCTTCGGTTCCCGTAGCCGCTTCTCGCACCTGAAAGCCGGCCTGCCGCAACGCGCAGCTAGTCACGCTGCGGGAGGCCTGCGTTTCATCCACGACCAGAACCACCGGCTCTATGCCGCCGCTCATAGGATCGCCGCACCGGCAGCCATCCCTTCTCCGCCGGCTACGACACGCCGTATTTTCGATGTATTCACGAACATATCAGACTTCCAGCTTCTGTTTTTTGGACGCAAGCGGAGGAGAGAGAGTCGGAGCGGTAGAGGCCAGTATAGCACCCGCAGGACTCAGCGCCACCTAGGGAGAACCCGAGCCGCCGGGCAAAAAGAGGCATGAGCCGGCGCAGGGGTTTCAGCGGGCCGGCCAGGGGAGGAAGACGACGGCGCGTGAGACTTTCCCGCGCTTCGGCCGCTTCAAATCTTTCCCCGGGAGCGCTCTTCGATTTCGCGGCTGATGTATTCAGTGTAGGCGATCAGCGCCGCGCGGTACTTCCGGTTGGCGGAGAAGAATTCGTCGTTAGCGCGAAGCAAAGCCGCAGTGCTGTCGGGAGTCCCAGCCAGATCGCGAGAGAGAGCGGTCGCGGATTCCAACCGGTCCAGGGCAGCGCGCTGCGCGAGCCGAGCCTTTTCCAGCTCTTCCGAGAGCTTTTCTCGCGACATAATCTCGCCGCTCCGGAATTAGAATAGCACAGGCTGCGGCTCGCTACTGCTGTATCTTACGCGGAAAAGAAATGGTGAACCGCGTTCCCTGGCTTCGATCCAGTTGGAGTGTTCCTTGCAATTGTTCGACCAGCAACCTTACCAGTTGCAGCCCCATAGAGGTGGCGTGGGCCGGATCGAGATTGGCGGGCAGTCCGACGCCGTTGTCGGCTACCGAAAGAACGCACTGCGAGTCTCCGCACTCCAGAGTGACTTGGACCAACCCGGAGCGTTCATTCGGAAACGCGTGCTTGAGGCAATTGCTGAGCAGCTCATTCACAATGAGGCCGACGGGAACCGCCTGGTTGAGTTCGAGCCCGGTGTACCGCATGTCTGTGCGCAGCCGGATGCGGTCGGGATGGGCCCGGTAGAATTCGAACAGATCTCTCGCCAGCTTTTGGATGTACCCGCCGAAATCGATGTGGGCGAGATCAGGCGATCCGTACAGCAGTTCGTGGATGGCGGCGATGGACTGCACGCGGTGATGCATCTCTTGAAACATGGCTGCGGCTTCCGGATCGCGCAGGTAATCGGACTGTAGCTGAATGAGGCTCACAATCATTTGCAGATTGTTCTTCACCCGGTGATGAATCTCTTTCAGCAGGACGTCTTTTTCCTGAAGAGACCGGCGAAGCCGCTCTTCCGCCTGCCTCTGCCGCGTGGTGTCGCGCATCACCATGGCGAAACCGCGCAGCTTGTCGGTCTCGTCCCGGACACTGGTCAGGATGGCATTGGCCAAAAACCGGCTGCCATCCTTCCGGGAAAACCAGCGTTCGTCCTCGGCGCTCTTTTGAGTCCGGGCTTTTTCCAGCAGCCGCTCCGGTTCGCCCCGCCCGGTGTCTTCGCGGGTGAACAGGCGGGAGAGCGGCTGGCCCAGAATTTCCGTTTCGGTGTAGCCCAAAATGCGCTCAGCGCCGGCATTCCAGCTCGTGATATTGCCGCTGGGGTCCATTTGGAACATGGCGTAGTCGCGAACGCTTTCGACAAACAGCCGGAAGCTGCGCTGGCTCTCCCGGAGGGCGGCGCGGTCGGTGGTATCGCGGACATTCATTTGAATCACCTGGCGTGTTCCGACCAGATAGCGGTTCGCCGTGATTTGCAGCTCCAGCCGGCGGCCGTCGCGGGCGATCAGCGGTACGTCGTCGTACCGGACGACGTCTTTTCCCATCAGTTCCTGCATAAGCTGCCGGCTGAACGGCGCTTCCCGGAAGGGAGCCGTCTGGTTCAGCCGACGCCCTACAAACTCTTCCCGGGGATAGCCGGTCAGTTCGAGCATGTAGGGATTGATGTCCATGATAGACCCGGCTTCCACATCGATCAAAAGAATTCCGTCCTTGGAAGCCTCAAACAGCCGTCCGTAGCGGATTTCAGCCTCCTGGCGGCGCTTGGTGACATCCTCAATCGCGAGCAGCACGGTACGCGCTTCCAGACGGGGAATGCGGCGGGCGCTGAGGTACATGGTGCGGCGGCCGATATGGGGAAAATCGTGCTCCACTTCGTAATCCTGGAAGGGGATGCCGCGGAACAGGGCGTCCCCCAGCAGCTCCCGCAGGCGCTGACGGTTCCACTGGCCGTTGCCGAGGTCATAGAGCAGGCGGCCTTCGGTTTCCTCGCGCGACACCTGAAACATTTCGTAAAAAGCCAGAGTGGCCCGCTGCACCCGCAAATCGCCGTCCAGCACGAGAAGGGGCTCGCGAACGGTTTCGATCATGCCTTCGGCGTAATCTCTGGCTTCCTCGGCCGCGCGGAGGCTGCGCTTGATGGGGTCGATGTCCACAATGGTGATGACGGCGCCCTCGATTCGGTCGTCGGTGGTCCGGTAAGGGCGCACCGTGACTGAGTGCCAGCGCCCGTTCTGGTCCTGGACATCCTGCTGCTCCGGCTTGAGGGTTTCCAGCACGCCGACGATCAACTTCTCAAGAGGAAGCGGTTCCAGCGGCCCCCGCAAGTGGCCGATGGGCCGGCCCACATCGGTCGGGCCCAGCTCGAGCAGCTTTTCCGCCGGCGTGTTGAAGCGGCGGAGGCGAAGGCCGTTATCCACCATGACGATGGGAATGCTCACCGCCGAAAACAGATTCTTCAAATCGCTATTGAGGGCCGCGAGCTCCTGGTTGCGGTGCTGGAGCTCCTCGTTTACGGTCGTAAGCTCCTCGTTGGCGCTTTGCAATTCCTCTTTGGTAGTGCTCAGCTCCTCATTGGTGCTCTGGAGCTCTTCGTTGGCGCTGCGCACCTCTTCGTTGGCGGCGCGCAGCTCCTCGGCGTGGGCTTCATGATCTTCGGTGAGATTGCGCAGGTATTCCCTGGTTTCGGCAAGCTGCTGCTGCAACTGCCGCGCGTGCTCTTCGAGCGCCTCGGTGTAGTCCTCGAGGCTGCCGGTTCTCTGTCCAACGTTAAATTGGAGCGGAGGCGCGGTGCTTTTCTTGGCGCCTTCCTGAAATACGATCAGATAATACCGCTCGCCGGGGGCGACTCCGGCAATCGGCGTCACTTCGATGTTGACCTGGCGCTGTTCGCCGCTATGATCCACATAGATGCCGGTCTCGGACATCGAAACGTTCTGCTCGGCCACGGCCTGGATGAGACGCCGCAGCACAAGAACGAGACCCTCCCGCGCCATCCGCAGCAGATTGAGGCTCGCTTCGCCCGGCGTCGGCTCCAGGTATTCGCTGGTGTGTCCCCGGAACTGAAGAATTTGAAGCTGAGAATTGACAAGCACCGAGGCCGGCGAGTATTTGCTTTGGATAATGCGGTCCGCTTTTCGCTGTAGTTCGGCGCCGGTCAGCCCCGCGCGGACTTTAGGGCCGGGGAAAGCCGACTCGCCGGCATGCTGCTCGAGCGACAAATCCAGCGTCAGCCGGACGGGAACAGGCCTCCTGCTGTAGATACGATGCTGCTTGTCGGCCACAGAGAACAGGTCAGCCGCGCTTCCAATGCTTTCGGCGCTGCCCAGCATGAGAAATCCTTCCGGCTTCAGGCTGTAGTGAAAAATGGGAAGAATGCGTTGCTGGAGGGCGGCGTCCATATAAATCAAGACATTCCGGCAACTGATGACATCCAGGTGAGAAAAAGGCGGATCTTTCGCCAGATCCTGGCGCGCGAAGATACAACTTTCCCGAAGCTGCTTGCTGATCTGATAGCCGCTGTCTACCCGCGCAAAAAAGCGCCGCAGCCGCTCCGGCGAGACGTCTTCCGTAATCGTTTCGCTATAGACGCCGGCGCGGGCGCGCTCGAGGGCGGCCTCATTGATATCGGTGCCGAAAAGCTGGAGCGAGAGATTGAGGCGCTCCTCATCCAATAGTTCCGACAAGCAGATGGCCAGGGAGTAAACCTCTTCGCCCGTGGCGCAGCCGGGAACCCAGACCCGCACTGCCTCGTCGGCGTCCTTGCGCTCTCGCAATGCCGCGGCCATAAGCCGCTTGAGGGCTTCAAACGATTCCGCGTCCCGGAAGAAACTTGTGACATTGATGAGAAGATCTCGGTAGAGCTCCTGCAACTCCGCCGGATTGTGCTGGATGTAGCGGGCGTATTCGGCCAGTTCGCTCAGGTGCAGGACCAGCATGCGCCGCCCGATGCGCCGCCGGATCGTCGTTTGCTTGTAATGGCTGAAGTCCACATTCGTAGCGCCGTGCAGGAGCTTGAAAATCCTCTTGAGATCGCCGTCCCCCTCCGGCAGCACCTCCTCTTCGGGGCGTCTGCTGGGCGGAATGACGTAAGGATGACGGGCGATGCGCAGCAACTCCCGGGCGATCTCATCCGGCGGCAGGACGAAATCCACCGCTCCGGTGGCGATCGCGCTGCCTGGCATCCCGCTGTGGCGCGCCGTGGCTTCATCCTGCGCGAACGTTACGCCGCATTCCGCCTTGATCGCGCGAATGCCCCGGCTTCCATCGGACGCGTTCCCGGAAAGCACGATTCCGATCGCTTTGCCTCCCTGCGCCTGCGCCAAAGATTCAAAGAAGGCGTCGATAGGCAGATGCAAGCCGGATTTTCTGGGGGATAAACGCAGCTTGCCGTCTTCCAGGATCATGGTCGTGTTCGGCGGGATCACATACACGCGATTCGGCTCGATTGGCATGCCATCTACCACCGTGCAGACCCGCATCGGCGTGGCGGGCGTGAGCAGATTTATGAGCTGACTTTCGTGGTGGGGATCCAGGTGCTGCACCAATACAAAGGCCATGCCGGTGTCTCCGGGCAGGGCGTGGAGCAGTTGCGTGACTGCCTCCAATCCGCCCGCCGAAGCTCCTATGCCCACGATCGGAAAGGGTTGACCGCGGGGCGGACTGATGTCAACGCTCGTTGTGACGGCCGGACTCTCTTCGGCCGCGGCTTCTCCACCGGTCGAGGCGGCTTCCAGCGCAGCGGGCGAACTTTCCGCCGGGTGCGCGATTCCGTCCGCGCCCGAAGCCGAGGACTCCAGCGACTCTTCCTCCGGTTCGGCCGTGTTGGATTCATCAGGCGGATTCATACCGGCTCCTCAATGACTCGAAAGGGAATGTTGCTCCGAACGGCGGCTGATTCATGGGCGGCCAGCCGTCTTAGAGGGCTACCCTGACTTTACCAAAAAGGGTGTGTACATCGTGGAAAAACACGCTCCGTTTCGGAAAGCCTCCCAGCTCGAAAAAATCGATCGTAGTGAGCTGTTTCCTTCTGACGCAAGGCACTTTGAGACTGAGCCGGCAGTTTCGGGCCGCGGCGCTCATACCGGGACTGGGATAGTTAGTTACAATTAAAGCAGATCCTCGCACCGCAGCCGTTAGGTATTGTAAAGAGGTTCAAGCAGATGGCCGGGGCTCATCCCAAAATTCTGATCCTTGAGGATGAAGTGCTTACGGCTCACTACCTGAAGGAAAACCTTGCTCGATTCGGATACGAAGTCGCCGGCGTGTATCCGGCGGCAGAGGCGGCTCTCGAGGCGGCGGAGCGAAATCGTCCGGACCTGCTGCTGGCCGATATAAAGCTGCAAGGCAAAATGAACGGCATTGAAGTGGCTGCCCACGTACGGCGGCAGTGGGGCATTCCGACGATCTTCCTGACCGCGTACGCCGACAGTGAAACTCTCAAGCAAGCCCAGGAAACCGAGCCCTACGGCTATCTGGTGAAGCCCTTTTCTGCCGAGGAACTGCACACCACGATACAGGTGGCCTTGCATCAGCACGGTCTTTTCCACGCCTGCAAGACTCTTTCTGACACGAGCGTGAAGCTGCTGGAACGGACAAAAGAAGATCTGCGCTCGGTAGGGGCGCGCCTGGTTTCCGCCCAGGAAGAAGAGCAGAAGCGGATTGCGCGGGATCTGCACGACGACTTGGGGCAGCGCCTGGCGCTTTTGCAGATCGGCCTGGACCGGCTCAAGCAGCAGCTTTGGGAAAGCTGCCCGGAAGACGCGAGGCGGCAGTTCCGCCATTTGCTCGCTCAGCTCGCGCAAATCAGCGAGGATCTCCGGCGCATCGCTCACGGGCTGCACCCTTCCTCTCTTGATGATCTCGGTCTGGCTGTGGCGTTGCGGGGACTGGCGCGCGAATTTCACGACCGTCACTCGATTCCGGTCTGGTTTTCCGCGCGCAACGTGCCGCAGAAGATCCCGGGCGAGACGGCGCTGTGCCTGTACCGCATCGCCCAGGAGGCGCTGAACAATATCGCCAAGCACGCGCAGGCTTCTTCGGTGGATATGACGCTGGCGGGAGATGCCAGCGGGATTATGCTTCTCGTTCGTGATTCGGGGCGGGGATTCGACCCGGAGGCCGCCGGAGAGAAAAAAGGCCTCGGCCTGATCAGCATGCGGCAGCGGGCGGAGCTGCTGAGCGGGACATTTCAATTGCGGTCCCATCCCGGCCGCGGAACTGAGATCGTGGCCCGCATCCCGCTGCCCGCAAACACAGGCTTTGCGGGTTATCGAGACAGCCCTCGGGTACAAAAAAAAGGGAGCAGAGAATCTGCTCCCGAACAAGAGGAGTAATCGGCCCTACGCCACGGCTGGGTTGGCGGAAATCGTCCGTTTTTCGCGGTGCCAGATGATATTGTCCACAGCGCACTCGCCCGAGCCGGCCAGAAAAAGGCTCACGCTCGCAGCCAACAGCACCAACGCATACTCATAGCCGTTGGGCAGGAAGAAGCCGTTCCTGAGATGCACGGTCACCGCAGCCGCGAGCATCTCGATAGCCAGCAAAATCGCAGCCCATCGAGTCAACAGCCCGGCGATGAGCGCCAAGCCGCCCACCAGCTCAAGACCGGCGACCACCGGTGCGAAGAAATTCGGCGCTGGTATCCCAGCCTGGCTGAGAAAACCGGCGAATGCGCTCAGCCCATCGGCGAAGATCTTCTTATAACCGTGGGCGAGGAAGACGATTCCGGTTACAACCCGCAAAATTGTGGTCGCCCAGCCCTGGTAGCAGGGTAGATGCAGAATCTGGTTGAGCCGTTTCATTTCCCTCACCTCCTTCTAATACAAAGATCTCCGCGGAACCCTCGCCGGCCAACGGCCGCCAGCCTATGCTGCGCGCTGTTCGGCAGCTCACTCCGCCTAGCAGCGCCGCCGATTCGCGTAGCCCGTTGCCGTGAGAGCTCGGCGCTTTCGTCTCAATTTTTCGCTTCTACAGATGCAGCAGGCGGCGCGGAGGTTGCAGCCGGCCGCCGCCGTTGATCTGAGGCGGGTCGCGGCTGTTGGCTTAGCTAACCGCGGCGGGCTTGGTGAAAAAAAAAGTGCCGGTCCGGGCGCTGCGACGGGCCATCGGGTGGCTCGGGTCAAAAAACAAAATCGCGGGATCGGCTGTATTGCCGGTCCCGCGAAAGCAAGCCCCGCCAGCGAGAGACGGGGCTTACTTCTGGCTTCCCGGTGCTGAGTAGACTTCCTTAGAGAGCTCCGTCTCAGTTCCCTGCGGAGTGGTGGCTCCGATGCGGGCCGTCTTCAGATCGCCCGGCTTCTGAGATTCGGAGTAGACGGTAGGAACATTTTGATTTGTTGTGCGCGCGATCTCGGTGGCAGCCTTCTTGGGATAGACGAATTCCACCCCATAGGTGTCCCCCGGATAGAACCAAGATCGCAGAGCTACGGGCTGGCCCGCCGGGGTCTCCCAAAATGTGAATTCACTCTTATCGCTGGGCTGGAGCCGGTAATTCGGAATCGCCAGCACCGTCGCGTAAACTTTGTTCTCGCGATCGTTCATAATCTGCACGATATTCCGGTCGCTCTGGGAGTCCAAAAGCTTGATCACGTAGGTCCCTGCGGGCAGCACCACGTTCGCCCCCGGGATCTTGACCGGAGCATTGATAGTCATGATGGTCTTTTTGTCAAACGCGTCCGCCCGGGCAGTCGCGGCAAAGTACAGGCCGAGGAAAACCAGGCAGGACGCACAAATCAGAGCATGTGCACGTTTCATCATTTCTCATCCTCCTGTTTTCATCGATGTGCGTCAAAGGAACCGATTCTGTTCCCAACCTGCCCATGTAGACGAGTCAGGACACCGTAAGGTTACAATCTATGAGTTAAAAAATATTAGTGATTTATTATCAACTTATTGTCGGTGGTGATCAAAATAGCCAAGGTCGTGCTCCTCAGGCTATTCGGGGAGAAGTGCCCGAGCGAGATCTGCGGGCCAAATTGGCACGCAGCCGCTTTCCTTGTCTGCACCCGGCGGTGGGCCCGCGGAAATACCGGCGGCCCCGTTCTGAAGCCGTCCGGCATAGAGCAGCCGGTCAGTGCCGTCGGGCCGTGAGAGCGCCGGCCTAGTTCGTGATGTTCGACGCGGGGGCCCGGTTGGTCCTCCTCACGAAAAGCAATGCTGCCGCTGCCTTCTCTTCTGTTTTTCCTGACACCGTCTCAAGACCCGCAAGTTACAGGTAACTCGGCCATCTTCTTAGATCCTACTATGTTGAAAATAAATAATTTAAAAATCATCACTTAATTTCTACTAAAATATATTGACAGAGATACACTAAGATTATATATTACGAACTTGATGATTTGAAATTAAGGAGCTAACGATGCGGGATCAAGAACTTAAAAAATTCAGAACGATGTTAGAAGCCAAGCGCAATGAATTGTTGGACTTGCTCCGGCAACGAGATGAGATTGCGATCCAGCGATCAGCCGAGCTGTTGGAGGAAAGCCAGCTGGCGGCACAGCGTGACATCGCGGTTTGGAGCCGCCATTTGGAATCGCGCCTGCTGCAAGAGGTCCGGGCCGCGCTCGACCGGATTTCCGACGGCACATATGGCATTTGCCTGCATTGTGAGGAAAAGATCAGCCCGAAGCGGCTGGCCGCAGTACCCTGGGCGTCGTATTGTATTCGCTGTCAGGAAGAAATGGACGGCGAGCACGCGCAGCAAGCGGCCGGGCCGGATTTGCGCTTCCTGGCCACCTTGGCGCAGGCTGCCTGACTGGAGGCCGGCCGCCCGGTTATCAAATCGAGCGGTACTTTCACGTTGAAAAGGAAGTTTGACGAAAGGAGGTATATCCGTGACGTGGAAATGGCGTCTGTTGATGTTCGGATGCTTACTGGCTTTTCCCGGATATTCTGTGGGTCAAACTTCTCGATTCACGGCTAATATCGGGGGAGGCTTTTCTGAACCGGTTCAGGGCATTGGTTCCAGGCTCAACACGGGATGGAACATCACCGGAGGTGCAGGCGTGAATGTAAGGCCCCGGCTCAGTCTTTTGGGCGAGTTCCTGCTCAACGACTCCGGGATCAACAAAACGGCGCTGCAACAAATCAATGCGCCGAACGGCTCCACGCGGATATGGGCTTTCACAGCCGCTCCTCGTTTGCAGTTGACCCAGAACGGTCGAGCGAACTTCTACGTGATCGGCGGCGGCGGCGTTTATCACCGGACTGTCGAATTTACGCAGCCGGCGCTGGCTACGGTAACAGTCTTCGATCCGTGGTGGGGCGTTTTCTATCCTGCGAATGTATTGACCAACCAGATCATAGGATCCTACGGCGTTACAAAAGGAGGGCTGAATGCAGGCGGCGGCCTGAGCTTTACGCTGGGCCACACCAAAGCGAAATTTTACGCGGAAGCCCGGTATCACCACATGTTCACGAAAAGCGTCGACACGACGATAGCGCCGGTCACGTTTGGCATCCGTTGGTAGGGAGGACGCCTGCCCGCAAAACCGCAATGCGCGGCGGGTACGGACCGTCCGTCGCGCTTTCCTGAGCCTTTGAATGCCCAAGCGGCCGCTGCCACTCGGAGAGCCAAGGGTAATATTCGATTGTTTGAGAGGACAAAGGAGGATGCGCACATGCAAAGGATACTTGCGGGGAACCCTGTCGATGCCTTGCGTCGCGCAAAACAAGCCCCCTGGATTGCCGGAACGCTAGCCGTTCTGGTTTTCGCGAGCTCGGGAAACGTCTGGAGCCAGCAGCGGGGGGCCTCGGAGCGCGGGCGGCAAAGGCTAGAGAGGGAAGTGCGCCACGAACTGGTGATGCTTCCGCTCTATGGCGTGTTTGACAACCTTGCGTTCAAGGTCGACGGCTATAAGGTTGACCTGATGGGCCAGGTCACGCGGCCGACTCTCAAGAGCGACGCGGAAAGGGCCGTGCAGAGCATCGAAGGTGTGGAGAGCGTCGACAACAAAATTGAGGTGCTCCCGCTCTCACCCAACGACGATCGGATCCGACTGGCGGTGTATCGGGCGATTTATGGCGATTCCAGCCTCAACCGCTACGCCCTGAGGGCCGTCCCTACTATTCACATCATCGTAAAGAATGGAAACGTCACCCTCGAAGGCGCCGTATCCAGCGAAGCGGACAAGAACGTGGCGGGTATTCGGGCGAGAGGCGTGTCGGGAGTGTTCTCGGTAACCAATAACCTCCGGGTTGTGAAAGACTAAGCGAAGGCTTTGGTCCTGCGGGCGCTCCTCGCGTTTCCGGGTCCTGCGAAGGCGGCCTTTGCGCGCCCTGTTCTAATGGAAACGGACAATCTCGCTGAATGAAACGGGGAAACCGGTTGCTCGATCAGAGAGGCGCTGGCGGGCGCACTGGTAACCAGACAATTGAGGCGTCCAATGACCTACTCGATCATCCGCACCTGCACGGCCTGTGGAGCCAAGAATCGCGTTCCCGCCGGCCGGCTGGCCGACGCCGGGCGCTGTGGCGTCTGCAAAGCTCCCCTCGGGCCCGCCGACGAGCCAATTACTGTCGGCGACCAGGCTTTGTTTGACGCCATCACCCACGAGGCCTCTGTTCCAGTGCTGGTGGACTTTTGGGCAGAATGGTGCGGACCTTGCCGGATGTCCGCTCCGGAGGTCCGGGAGCTCGCACGGGAAATGGCAGGGAAGGCGCTGGTGCTCAAGGTGGATATCGAGGCCCACCCAGAGCTCGCGGCTCGGTTCGGTATACAGGCGATTCCGTATTTTTTGGTTTTTCGGGAAGGAAAGTTGGCGTTTCGGCGCGCCGGTGCCGCTCCGCGGCAAGAGATGCGCCGGTGGCTGGAGCTCGCAGGACCGGCCGCGGCCTGAGAGGAGAGACTTCGGAATCCCGGTGTAACCCGGCGTTTGGAAAAACTCCGCGTCAGCGCGGGGTGAAGATAAGCCGTGTGAAGATAAGGCGTGTGGAGATAAGAAGCATCAACCGGGACGGGGCGCTCTCCACCGGCTTTTCGATGCGGCTATGACGGGAGGCGCCGGGATTCGCGGCCCCCGTCGTGAATGCAGGGCGCGGGCAGGGCTTTGCTCTTCCGGTGCAGCACACATGGCAGTCAAGTTCCAGGACTATTACGAGGCGCTCGGGGTGCCCAGAAACGCGAGCGAAGAGGAGATCAAGCGCGCGTACCGCAAGTTGGCACGTAAGTATCACCCCGATGTGAATCCCGGCGACAAGGATGCTGAGGAGCGCTTCAAGCAGATCAATGAAGCGTACGAAGTTCTCTCTGATGCGGAGAAACGCAAAAAGTATGATGCCCTCGGAGCGGACTGGAAAGCGGGGGCCGACTTCACGCCGCCGGGCGAGGCGGGAACTTTTCGGATGGAGTTCGGGGACCTGGGCGACGTTTTCGGCGGAAGCCGATTTGGCGGATTCAGCGACTTTTTCCAGACGCTGTTCGGCGGATCACCGCGGCGCGGCGCTACCTTTTCTTTTTCCCAGCGCGGGCCGGATGTAGAGTCTGAGATCGCGCTCAGCCTGGAGGAAGCCCACCGGGGCGGCAGCCGGGCGATTTCTGTCCCGACGGAAGAAGCCTGTCAGACCTGCGGCGGCTCAGGCGTCAAAGACAAGAGGTCGTGTCCCGCTTGCCGCGGTTCTGGCTTCCAAACCCGCTTCGAGCACTTCACGGTCAATATTCCGAAGGGAGTGCGGGAAGGTTCGGTGATTCGCGTCCCGCGAAGAGGAGGTTCTGGCATGGGCGGCGGCGAACGCGGCGATCTGTATTTGCGGGTTCATTTGCTGCCGCACCCCACATTCCGGATACGGAATGAATCCGATCTGGAAGTGGATCTGCCCATCGCGCCCTGGGAGGCGGTTTTAGGAGCAAAAGTGACAGTCCCAACGCTGGACGGTCCGGTCGAGATGCGGATTCCGCCTCAGAGCCAGGGAGGGCAGAGGCTGCGTCTCCGCGGCAAAGGTCTGTCGCGGGCGGAAGGAGGCCAGGGCGATCAATATGTGCGGCTCGAGATCGTGGCGCCGCCAAATCCTTCCGAACAGGAGCGGGAGTTGTTCCGGAAGCTGGCGGAGGTCTCGCGCTTCGATCCCCGGAGCCTGAGGAGGTGAGCAGGCATGAGCTCCCCCACCTGCACTGCGGTAATCTTGTGGCGCTGGGAGCATTCGTTCCTGACTTTAGAAGATTTAGCCAGAGCTGCCGGTCTCCATCCGAAGCTGGTGGAGAGCTTCGTTTCCTACGGGCTGCTGGAACCAGCCGCCGAATCGGGAGGAGCGCCGTTGTTCGCTCCCGCGGCAGTGGGGCGCCTGAGGTGCATCGTCAGGCTCCGGCGTGATCTGGGCGTCAATCTGGCAGGCATTGCGGTGATTCTCGAAATGAGGGACCGCCTGGAAAGGCTTCAGAAAGAGGTAACGATGCTCCGTGAGCGCATCAGGACGGAGAAAACGTAGAAAAATTGGCAGGAGGACACCGTAAAATGGTACCCAGCGATTTGCTCTGGTTGTTCTTTGTACTCTCGGCACTACAACCTGTCCTCAAGCAGCGGCTGCTGGAGGCGTCGCGGCAGCGGCTGATCGCGAAAATCGAACGCCAGCGGAATTCCCGGGTCATTTTGCTGGTCCACCGGCAGGAAACAATGAGCATTCTGGGCTTTCCTGTGTTTCGCTATATCGACGTCAACGACTCCGAGGAAGTGTTACGAGCCATACATCTGACTGATCCTGAGGTGCCGCTGGATATCGTTCTCCACACGCCGGGGGGACTGGTGCTTGCAGCCTTGCAAATTGCGCGGGCCATCTACAAGCATCCAGGAAAAGTGACCGCGTTCGTGCCGCATTACGCGATGTCGGGCGGAACCTTGATCGCTCTGGCAGCCGATGAGATCGTGATGAGTGAGTATGCGGTGCTCGGACCTGTCGACCCCCAACTGGGGCAGTATCCCGCGGCGTCCATTTTAAAGGCAGTGGCCCGCAAGCCCGTCGCCGAAGTCAAGGACGAGACGCTGATCCTGGCAGACCAAGCCGAAAAAGCCATGGCGCAGGTTCGGGAAAGCGTTAAGGAACTGCTGGCGAAGAAATGCCCGGAGGAAAAAGCGGAGGAATTGGCGCGGCTGCTTTCGGAGGGCACATGGACTCACGATCATCCAATCACATACGAGAGAGCGAAAAGTTTTGGCTTGCCGGTCCGCTGCGACATGCCGGCTGAATTCTTAGATTTGATGAATCTTTACCCCCAGCCGGTGCGCCGGCAGCCTACTGTTGAATACCTGCCCGTGCCGCGGCGCTACGAGGGCTTCCGGAACGCGGAATGAAGCGGAACGCAAAACTATGGCCGATTATCTCCCTCTGCTTGTCCATAAGGCATTCCGGGTGATCCCCGGCGCCGATTACAACCGGACCCTGGAGGAACTAACCTCGGGAGGAAAAACTATAGAAAAAGCGCCGTTTTACGAAGTTGCTCTGGGCGAGGGCAAGCCCTGGGAGTATCTGCGCGACCGCGTGTATCCTTCGTTTGTTCGTTATCTGAAGAATAAAGGCATTGACCCAGAGAATCCGGGCCAGGTTACCGTGGCGGTCTTTCATCGCGACCAATGTTACTTGGTGGGAGGGCCGCAGTTTATCGAAATGTTCCAAGAGATTGAAGGAATCAACCCGGCCGCTTTCCACTTTCGCGTGTTGCAGTGGCTGGCCGGCTAACCGCTGCGCCCGCGTTGGTGATTTTTCCTCCCGGAAATCTCAGCAAGCCAACCTCATATTGGCTGCAACCGGTCCCGCAACTTTTTACGACTTGCCGCGTCTAAGGCAAGTGCAGGGGGTCGGCGAGATACCCCTGCTACCGAATGAAATCCATTGAAAGAAGGAGGTGTCGCGTATGCTCAACACCCTTTTGATGGATGACGTTCGCAGGACGTTCGACGTCTTACGCCGATCGATGGATGAGTTCTTTGGCAGCGTGTGGAGCGCTCCCACCTTCGACGGCAGTGAGTCTACCTTCACGCCAAACTTCGAGGCGGGATGGACAGGGGATAAGCTGAATCTCCGGGTCGTCCTCCCGGGCGTCTCCGAGAAGGATGTGAAGGTCACGGTTCAGGGCAATCAGCTTCTCGTCGAAGGCGAGCGCAAGGCTCCGGAGAACTTCTCCCGCGACGGCTTCTCTTCAGTCCTTCCCTATGGCAGGTTCTATCGCGCCATCGCTTTGCCTGCCGACCTGGATCTCGACAAAGTGAGTGGCCGGCTGCATGACGGCGTGCTCGACATCGAGATTCCAGTGAAGGAAGAAATGAAGCCGCGGGTCATCGCCATCGAGGGTACGGAAAGCCGCAAGGCGTTGCCCGTATAAACGTCGCGTCCTGGGGCGGGGTAAGCCGGAAAACCGGGTTGCCCCGCTTGCAAAATTTTGTGCCAAGGTACACGCTGAGACCTGCCGGAACAACGGCTTCGAATCTCTGGCGAGGAAAGAATTTCCGGCGAATCACTTCCCACTCACCAAACCCGAGGGCCGGCCACGGCCACAGGCGGAACGGGCTGCCTAAGCTTGGTTCTGAAGGGCCTGATCGAGCGTCGGAAAAATTTGGAAAACAGTATACAGCTTCGTAATTCCTAAAACGTATTGAACGCGCTGCGGCGGGCTTGCCAGACGCAGCGAAGCTCCGTCGTGGGAGAGCGTCGTCAAACAGCTCACCAGGAAACCGATTCCCGCGCTATCGATGTACTCGACTCGGGCGAGGTCAAATACGAATTGGCGCTCGCCATCCGCAAGAAGCTGTTTCAAATGCTTGCGGCACGCCTCTATCTCCCCGCCGAAAGTGATCCTGCCTTCAAATCGAATGATCCGAGCGCCGGATACGTGTCTGGAGCTGTCGAAGGGCATCGATGTAGGGTGTTCTGCTTACTCTAAGGCAATTTTGGCGGCGGTTCAACCGCTTTGGCCCAAACTTTATGCGGATTTCGGCCGATAACAACCAAGAAGGGCTCTTCCTATGTGGACCGGCAGCCGCGGAAGGCGTGAGCGCGGGAATACGATGATCGAATTTGGAATGGCTTTCCCGTTGCTTTTTGCCTTTTTAGTTGGAATGTTCCAGTTAGGCTACGGGTGTTTTCTCTATAACCAGTTGCAAACTGTGGTGCGGACCGGCGCCCGCTACGCCTCGATCGCCGACTTCGACAGCGCATCCGGCGGCGCCAGCTTCAAGAGCAATGTGGCGAACATGGTCGTTTTTGGCAACCCGTCCGGGGGAGCGCGGCCGCTCGTCACTGGCCTGAGAACCTCGCTTGTAAGTGTGACCTGGCAGGCGGATGGCGCCGGCATACCCCAGACGGTGACGGTCAAAATTTCCAGCTACAGCTTTTCGGTCCTTGGGAAAACATACCAGCTTACCAACAAGCCGCAGGCCACATTCATCTACCTGGGCCAATTTCTTAGTTGAGGATTTACCTTTCCCATGTGGAGCCGTTGTGCAAAGAAAAAGATCGGCCGCAGAAACGGCAGCACCATGGTCGAGACAGCACTGATTCTTGCCGCGGCCCTGATTACCTTCATCGGAATCATCGACGTTGGCTCTGTTCTTTTTCGGCTGCAAGGGCTGGTGGAACGCGCGCGCGCCGGAGCGCGCTACGCTGTTGTGAATTCGTTCGACGCAACGAAGATTAAAAACGTTGTTGTGTATGGAAATTCAGCGGGGACCGGGAATCCGCTCCTCGGGCTGCAACCCGGCTTTGTCGCGGCAAACCTCATCGACCTCGGCGACGGAAACAAAAAAATCCAGGTGATCATCTCGGGTTATACCTTCAACTTCTTCACGCCGTACATCGCCGGGGCGAAAACACTGCCTCCCATCGAAGTGGATCTGACCACAGAAAGTCTTGGCGCCGCCAACTGAAGGCCATTACTGAAACAACCGGATTCGATACAACCCGAGGCTGCTGCCTCCGCTAGCTCCGCCGCCAGCGGGCAGCGTGCTGGCCGGGCCGATGTACTCGGCGCAGCATGGCTGCGGATTGGTCCCGGGACAGGGGATGGGAGGGAGGAAGAACTGGGCAAAACCCATCACTATGTCGTTGGTCGGATTATTGACCGGCACCGTGACGATACGGCGCCCGTTGCCGTGCGGCGGATTGGCAGGGGGCTGGCCGGGTGGATCGATGGAGTAGTATGTCCGGCCGGGCGGATCCTCGCCGACCGCCGACGCAGGCGCAGTGTAGTAGGTCGGCGTTGTAGGGTTCGTATCCTGTGCGACTCGGGTGAGCAAGCTGGTGATCTCGGTCTGCTTGTTCCCGCTCGCATTATCGATCGTTTGCCCCACTTGTATCGGATTCGGGATTTCCACATTGCCCAGGATGGCGTCGCGGATAAAATTTGCACCGCCGCCACCGCCGCCGTTTAACAGATCGATATAGCCCCGCTGTCCGTTGTTGTCGCTGCCGAGGATGAAACCGGGCGTATTCATATCGCCCGCGCAGCCCACCAGTTTGTTCCCGCTCTTATCGGTAATGCCCACTTTGCTTCCTTTCCCTACCGGATCCCAGCGCAGCGTGTACAGTTGGCCTTTGATGAAGCCAAAGTTTCCGGTCGGATCAGCCGGCAGCGGATTGGGAACGTGGGCATCGGGAGAGTACGGGAAGGCGCCATCTCCCAGCCCGCTCAGCAGCGTCTGGCCAGCGACCGCCGTGGCCTTGACGGTGCTGGAGACCCCGATGCCTGCGAATATCGGCAAAAAGTAAACGGGCACGTTCCCCTGCACCTGAACTCGCGTGAAGGCATAGCCGGTTGCCGGGCTCGGGTTGCTCGAGAACGCGCCGGCGGGAGAAGTAGCGAAATCCACCGTCACCGAGGAGACGGAGCTGTTGTCGAAGTACCACTTATTCACATTTGTCTGCGCTTCGCTGATGGCGTTGGCGATGCCGGCAGCGGTTCCGTCCAGCCGATTGGCCGCGGCGATCGCCGCGGCGTCGGCGTAGTTTTGAAGCTCATTCTTGGCGATATAAAGCCGGGCCAGGTCCAGGCATAGGCCCATCATGCCCAAGATAGCCACCACACTGACGGCAGCAGTGACCAAAACGAAGCCGCGGCTTGCGGCGTCGCAGCGATTTCTGAACGTAGAGGTCATAGTCTCCCCCAAAGTCTTATCGGCCGGATAGCTCCCCGTCATAAGCCGATGGTGAGGGTTGCCTGGGCGTAACGGCGGATGGTACCTTTGTGCTTCTTATCCGGAGGAGGCGCCGAGGTCCCTTCTCGCTCGGCGAAACCGACCGCTCCCTGTGGAGCAAGGCTCTGCTGCCGGCTGTCTAGGCAGAGCCATGAGGAGGACAAGCTTATGCGCATACGCTCTTTTCTAAGCGGTTTTGGTGTACTTTTGGCAGCGGCCGCAATCGTCTCCTCGCAGGGATTGCAAATCGGCAGAGGAAACATCACAACGGCAGTGGGCACCGGAGATAAAGACGCCAACGGCAACGGCTTTTACAATGGCGACGGTAAACCGGGACCGCAAACCCAATTGAATTTTTACATCGGCGGCGACGAGCTGGAGGACTTTGCTCACCTCGCGTTCGACCCGGCGGGTAACCTCTATTTTCCCGACAAAGGCAACCAGCTCATCCGCAAGCTCGATAAGAATGGGATCGTGACGACTATCGCCGGCAGCCCCGGCGTGGATAAATTCAACGGCGACCAGGCGGATGCCAGGAAGGCGACGCTGAGTTTTCCTACTGGCATCTTCGTGGATCAGGCGGGTAACATTTTCTTCACTGATGAGGACGCCGGGGTTGATGGAGGCGGGTTGGTTCGCAAGATTGATACCACTGGCGCGCTAACCACCGTCGCTGGAAGCGGCAAAATCGACTACGACGGCGATAACAAGCCGGCGACGCAGGCCGCCCTGAACGGGCCGACAGCCGTCGTCGTGGATACGGACGGAACGATCTATTTTACCGATCAGTTTCACGACCGGGTTCGCAAAGTGGATCCGAAAAGCGGCCTGATTACAACAGTCGCCGGCAACGGGCAGCACGGCAACAGTCTGGCAGGCCCCGACAGCGTGGTCGGCACCTCCATCACTCTGGGCTGGCCAAGCGGCCTGGCTCTCGACGGCAAGGGCAACCTTTTTATTGCGGATCAAACGAACAACGCTATCCGGGTGCTGAACCTGCAAACCGGACTTATCCGGCGGATCGCGGGTACGGGCCAACACAGTGACGATAATCCGGGCGGCAACGGAGGTCCAGCGACACAGGCGGCTCTCGGATATCCCATCGGCTTGGTCTTAGATCCTGCAACGGGCGACCTGTACTTCGCCGACATGCACAACAACGCGATTCGCAAAATCACGACGCCACTGACTGCGAACGCCATCATCACAACCATCGCCGGCACGGGCTTTTTCGGTTTCGCCGGCGACGGCGGGCCGGCTTCGGCGGCGCAATTGGCGAGGCCCACTGGCTTGACCCTAGATGCAAACGGCAATTTGTACTTCATGGATTGGTACAATCAGCGCATCCGCAAGGTGACGCCGGGATCCGGCATCCCGCAACCTCTGGTTTTCACGGGAGGAGTGGTGAGTGCGGGGGGCTTCGCACCGGCGCCGGCCCCGGTGGCGCCGGGATCGATTGTGGCGATTTTCGGTCGCAATCTCGCTCCCGGAATCGGCTTCGCTGCGGCCACTCCCCTGCCCACGAGCCTGTTCGATTCGCAGCCTGTCTCTGTAAGAGTAACGGCCGGCGGCGGCATGGTTTCCATGCCTCTGTTTTTTGTTTCACCCGACCAAATCAACGCGCAGTTGCCTTTTGAAGTGGCGCCAGGCCAGGCCACCCTGACCGTAGATGTGGGAGGTGTGCGAAGCGCTCCGGTAACCTTTTCGGTTTCCTCCACTGCGACGGGCATTTTCACTTACCCCGGCACCAACCGGGCTGTGGTCGTCAACCAAGACGGCTCTCTGAACAGCTTTGCCCAGCCAGCAGCCCGGGGCAGTATTATTACGGTATACCTGACCGGGCCGGGCGACCTGGATCCACCATTCCCTACGGGCCAGGGGGCTCCGTTCGCTCCTCTTTCTCAGACCAAATCCAGCCACAGCGCCATCATTGGCGGGAAGCTCTCTCAGATCAATTATCTCGGCGCAACGCCCGGATACGTGGGCCTTTGCCAGGCGAATATCGTCGTGCCCGACAATGCTCCGGTGGGGGATCAGCAAGTGGTGCTGCATGTTGGCGATCAGGACAGCGGGAACCGCCCGGTCCTGACCATCAAATAAGGGAAATCAAGAGCGGCTGCGGGCAGCGCTGGGATTACGGATTCGTGGCTGGATCGGAGTTGGAATAAAGATACCGGCTCAGCCCTTCCATGACGTTCACAACCGGCGCGCCGCGCAACACCGGCGTGGGCATGGTCGAGTCCCAGCGGGCGCCGGGGGGAAATAAGGCCAGGAAATCCCAGATCGTGTTGCCGCGCAGTACTGACGGTATGCCGGCAGCTCTGATTTTTTGCGATACGAGACGATTTCTATCCCAAAACTGGACTGCCCGCCGGTCGGAAATTCTCGCCAGCACATCGGAGGTGGGAGCGAAAAAATCGGTTTTTTCCACCGGCTCCCATACTACCAGCACGCGCAGCCGCGCTTTGGGAAAATCCTCCAGCGTCGCCTGGAGCGCAGAAGCGCCTTGCAACGACCGCTTTTCGGAGGGGGAAAAGAGAACCAGAATCCGAGTCGTTTCAGCGGCATCGTTGAACACGCGCTGGAAATCAGAAAAAGTCTGATCGGTAATCGAGACAAGGGCCGGCTGCCCTTCCGGCACGTCGCGAGGCCCGAAAACGCGAAACGCGACAAGGAGAGCGAGCATTATCAAGATCAGGGCGGCGGCCCGCCATCTACTTTTCATGCGTTCCTCGGATCTCCCAGGACTTCATAACAGGGGTTGAGCGCGCTGCCAATGATCCTCGAAAAGGCGGCGGAACGCGGCAGCCAGCGCATCGTGTTCAAAGACCAAGGCGGTGATCTGGGGGCGCGTGAGAACCGGATCGACGAGCGCGATCATGCCGAAGCGTCCGTCGAACAAGGCGAGTTTGAGCGGGAGCTCGCTGTCGACGCGAATTTGCGCTCCATACTTCACCAGCGCGCGAAGATTCTTCTTGTGCACAGGATTCATGTCGCGGCTTTCAAATATGAGACGGCACTCGACTTTCCGTTCGAGCGCCTCCCGGACGCGCGGTTCGCTCACCGGGTCGACGGCATAGGGCCGGCGCGAGAACTCCAGATATTCCTTCGTGCTGCGCGCCAGCAGCCGCCGGTACTCTCCGGAAATCTGGCCCGCTTCGTTGACGATGCGCAAATAATCCAAGGGGCCGCGGTCCTGGTGGCTGTCGACGAACACCGAGTGCAGATCCTGATGCAGCATTTCGGCAAGGTGGCGCCGGTCGTCGAGCTCGCGTTCAAAAACTTCGCGGCGCCGCGCCAGATAGCCTTCCAGCGCCAGCTTGGGTTCAACCGCTGAAAACAGCTTGGCTTTGCCGTGCACTACCTGTGCGAAGCCCTTCTCCACGAGACTGCCGAGCACCTCGTAGATTTTCTGCCTGGGAACGTGCGCGCGCGTAGCGAGCTCGAGGGCTTTGAAGCGCGGATGGCCGATCAAGGTGAGGTAGGCGCGGGATTCGTAAGCGTTGAGGCCGATCTGCTGGAGACGCCGGAGTTGCACCTGCAAGTCCATTGCAAGAGAAAGATATCACAACGCTGCGGCCGCAGCGGCGAATCGGCTATGATGGTGGGCGCTGGCTGGCGGTGGGGTATGTTCAAGGAACCCATATTCCGCGATCGCGTGGCCGTGATCACCGGAGGGGGGACCGGGTTGGGGCTTGCGTTCGCGCTGCGCTTCAGCGAACTGGGGGCGCGGGTCACTCTTGCCAGCCGCGATTCGTCACATCTCGAGCCCGCCCGCGCGGAGATCTGCCGTCGCGGAGGACAGGCCCTGGCGGTTCCCACCGATGTCCGCATTCCCGAGCAGGTCGAGAATATGGTCCGGGAAACCCTGCGCTGTTTCGGCCGGCTTGACATCCTGATCAACAATGCCGCGGGCAACTTTCTCTGCAAGGCCGAAAAGCTCAGCTATAACGGATGGCGTTCGGTCGTGGACATTGTTCTGAATGGCAGCTTCTATTGCTCGCGCGCCGCGCTGGAACCGATGAAGATCCAGAGATACGGCCGCATTTTGAACATTCTGGCCACCTATGCAACCGGCGCCAGCCCCGGAACCGTCCATTCTTGTGCGGCCAAAGCGGGAGTGTTGGCCATGACGCGGACTCTGGCAGTTGAGTGGGCGCGGTACAATGTGCATGTAAACGCCGTGGCCCCAGGTATGTTTCCAACCGAGGGTGCGAGTTCCCGCCTGATGCCGGCCCCGGGGGCCGGCGAGCGCGCCCTCCAGAGAATCCCCGCCGGCCGGGCGGGACGTCACGAAGAGCTGGCCAACCTGGCGGCCTTCCTTTGCTCGGATTACGCGGATTACATCAACGGCGAATCCGTCACCATCGACGGAGGAGCGAGCTGGAACTACCCCGGCTTTGAATGGGAGAACCTGTGAAACCGTCTTCTTACCACTTACCAGCAACATTGGGCGAACTCCGCCAGAGCGAATTTAGCCAGGAGCGCATCCAATACCGCACCGTAAAGGACGAGATGCGGGCCAATTTGATTTGCCGCATGGAACGGGGCGAATCCTTGTTCCCGGGCATTATCGGGTATGACGACACGGTAATTCCGCAAGTGGTGAACGCGATTCTTTCCCGCCACCACTTCATTCTGCTCGGGCTGCGCGGGCAGGCCAAGACGCGCCTGCTGCGCGCCCTCACCGAACTGCTCGACCCAGTGCTGCCGTACCTCGCCGGATGTGAGATCCGTGACAATCCGTACGCGCCGATCTGCCAGCACTGCCGCCTGCTGGTGGCGGAAAAGGGCGATGCGGCGCCGATCGCCTATCTTCCTCCAGAACTGCGGTACGTGGAGAAACTCGCCACACCCGATGTGACGATCGCCGACATGATCGGGGATATCGATCCCATCAAGGCGGCGCGCGGCGGCCTGGATCTTTCGAGCGAGCTGACTATACACTACGGCCTGCTGCCGCGAGCCCACCGGGGCATTTTCGCCATCAACGAGCTGCCCGATCTGGCAGGCAAAATCCAGGTCGGTTTGTTCAACATCATGCAGGAAGGCGACATACAGATCAAAGGTTACCCGGTGCGCCTGCCGCTGGACGTGCTGATGGTCTTCACGGCAAATCCGGAAGACTACACGGCCCGGGGCAAGATCATCACGCCGCTCAAAGACCGCATCGGCAGCGAAATTCGCACGCACTATCCGGTAACGCTCGACCATGGCATCAGCATCACCGAGCAGGAGGCGTGGGTAGACCGGCGGCCGCGCGGCGGCATATGTATTCCTAAGTATATAAAGGAAATCGTCGAGTCCATCGCCTTTCTCGCGCGGGAGGAAAAGAAGATCGACAAGCGCTCGGGCGTCTCCCAACGCCTCTCTATCACCTGCCTGGAGAACGTCGTTTCCAACGCCGAGCGGCGCGCTCTGCGCAACAAGGAGCGGCTGGTGGTCCCCCGGGTAAGCGACATTTACGCAGCCCTGCCCTCGCTGACGGGGAAGTTCGAGCTGGAGTATGAGGGCGAGCTGAAGGGCGCCGACACGGTTGCCCGCGAGCTGATCAAGGGTGCGGTCGGCCGCATCTACACCCGCTATTTCGATGGAGTGAATGTTTCCCAGATAGTCCAATGGTTCGAGCTGGGAGGAACTTTGAAGATCCGGGACTCCCAGCCCGCGGCGGAACTGCTGAAGCAACTGGAGGGCATCCAGGGCTTGATGGAGGCGGTCAAAACCCTGGAAACCGGGCTCCCCAAGGATCCTGCGGTGAAAGCCTCAGCGGCGGAATTCGTCTTGGACGGCCTTTACGCACACCGGCGCATCAGCCGCAGCGAAGAGCTCGGCTACATGGCGGAGGAAAAGAAGCGGGAGCCGCGCGAACACGATGAATTCCCGCCGCGCGGGTTCCGAAAACACTATAACTGAAGCCTCGCGGCGGCAGCATGAAATTTACCACCTACTCCCGATATACCGGGGACGACCTGGGCCTGAGCGCCGAGGACCTGCTGCAAGCGCTCGCCGACTTCCTTCTTCGCAGCGGCTTTGATCAGCAGTACATGCACTTCCACGAAATGGGCGAGCAGACGCTGGATGACCTGAAACAGGCGATTCAGGAGGCGCTCGAGAGCGGCAGCCTGTTCAACGACGAGAACATGCGTGAGCTGATGGAGCGGCTCCAGCAGATGTCGGCCGAACAAATGGAGAAGCTGCTGGATCGGCTGATCGAGAAGATGGCGGAGGAGGGCTACATTTCCATCAGCGAGCCTAATCCCCAGGGCGAGCGGAACGTCAAGTTTAATCCGGAGGGCGGCGTCGGTGAAAACCGCGAGGGGCGCGTGCGGTTCGAGCTGACCGACAAGGCTCTGGACTTTCTCGGCTTCAAGACTCTCAAAGACCTGCTCGCTTCGCTCGGAAAGGCGAGCTTCGGGCGGCATGACACGCGCGACCTGGCCACGGGCATCGAAACCACCGGTGCGTCCAAGCCTTACGAATTCGGCGACACCCTGAATCTGGATATCAGCAATACTTTATTCAACGCTATCAAGCGCGAGGGCCTGCGCGTGCCGCTGCCGCTCGATTATCCGGACCTGATGGTGCATCAATCCGAATACCAGAGCTCCTGCGCCACGGTGCTGATGCTCGATTGCAGCCACAGCATGATTCTTTACGGCGAAGACCGGTTCACTCCGGCGAAAAAAGTGGCGCTGGCCCTTTCCCATCTGATCCGGGTGCAGTACCCGGGCGACAGCCTGCACCTAGTGCTGTTTCACGACTCCGCCGAGGAAGTTCCATTGTCCCAGCTTGCGCGGGTGCAGGTCGGGCCTTTCTATACCAACACGCGCGAGGGGCTGATCGTGGCGCAGCGCATCCTCGCCCGCCAGCACAAAGACATGCGGCAGATCATCATGATCACCGACGGCAAACCCTCGGCGCTCACGCTTGACGACGGCCGCATCTATAAGAACGCGTTCGGCCTCGACCCGCTGGTTGTGGGCCGGACTTTGGAAGAGGTGCACAAATGCAAGCGGCAGGGAATCTTGATCAACACATTCATGCTGGCCAGCGACTATGGACTGGTGCAGTTCGTTCAGAAAGTCACCGAGATCTGCCGCGGCAAGGCTTACTTTACGACTCCATACACGCTGGGACAATACCTCCTGATGGATTACATGAACCGCAAGACGCGGACGATCCATTGAGCCGCATCGGCCCGTGAAGAACCGGGCGGGCGACCGCTTCCCGGGCCGAGACAGGCGGCGCCTAACCGGATCTAAGCCCCGGATGCATCCTGCGACTCCAGCGCGGCCCGCCTCCGCCCGCCGCGATTCTTGAAGATGGCAAAACATCCGCTGGCGCGCTCTCTCCCGTTTCGTTTTCTCCGCAGACTTGTACGCTACACTGATAGACGAGGAGGCTCGATGCCGACGGTCAAAGCAGGAGTTGCCGCTCCCGATTTCACGCTGCCGGACCTGACGGGCCGGCCCCAGGCCCTGAGCGCTCTGCTCTCTTCAGGGCATGTCCTGATTGCGTTTTTCAAGGTTTCTTGCCCTACTTGCCAGTACACGTTTCCCTTTTTGGAGCGCTTGCACAAGCAATCGGAGGCGCGCCGTTTGCAGGTTTACGGAATTTCCCAGGACGACCGCGCCAACAGTGCAAAATTCGCTCAACAATTCGGCCTCAGCTTTCCGATTCTGCTCGACAGCGAAGAGGAAGATTACCCAGTCTCGAATGCATACGGCATTACGCACGTGCCTTCGCTTTTTCTTATCGATCCCGGCGGCCAGATCGCTCTGACCAGCGTCGGGTTTTGCAAAGCGGATCTCGAGGAAATGGCGCAACGCGGCGGCAGGTTGCCTCTGTTTCACCGCGACGAAAAAATCGAAGCGTTCCGCGCCGGCTGAGGGTCCAAAAACTGAGCTCCGGTCCGGAGTTTGTCATCATGAAACGGCGGGCGGCGCGGCGGCACAACCGCTTTCGCGCCGCGAAAGAAGTTCGGAAGCTGGCAAGAGAACGAATTGGCGTTGTGCCGCCGGGCCGGGTGATCGAGCCGAAGCGGCAGCGCAAGACGGTCAAACATCCCAAGAAGGAACTGGAGCGCGAACTGGAAGCTTGAAAAGACGGCCCCGGCAAGTAGCGCCTACCCCCCGCCGGAAGCCGCCCCGCGCAGCCGCAGGATTCGCTCCTGAGCGTAGCGTCTCTCGAATTCCGCGCGAGTGGCGAAGCTGTGTTTGTCGATAGCGCGGTCGATGGCGAGGATTCCGTCCAGGTGATCCAGCTCATGCTGGAGGAGCTCGGAAAAATCCCATTCCGCGGCGAGCGAGCAGGTTACGCCGCGATGATCCACGTAGTCGATCTGCACCCGTTCGGCCCGGACCAGCCGTACCATGATCTGCGGGAAGCAAAAACAATCGTCCCACACGAGGATTTTGGATTCGCAGGCGTGGCGCAGCACCGGGTTGATGAGCGAGTACGAGTTTCCGGCGATTTCGAGATATATTAGTCTTTCCGGCATTCCGATTTGAACCGCGCTGATGCCGCGCCCGAAGCCGTACCGCTGCTGAAAATCGTGAAGGGTGTCGCGCAGGTCTTGCAGAGTGGCGAGCGCCGCCTGGAAGTTCACCACCGGCCGCGAGCGCTCGCGCAGCGCCGGATTGCCAAGCTGGAGGATTTCGCGAACAGGCATGGACTTAGCATATCAGCGGGCGGCGCCCCGGACGCCGCTCCCGAATTCTCCGATTCTCCCGCACGGCGGCGCAGCTTCAAGCCGGGGCTGCCGGGTCTTGCGCCCGAGGCCATGAGGGGCCGGCCGCGAGCGATTCCATGAACGTTCTCCAGGGGCATACCGGATGGCTGGAAGTAATCTGCGGGCCGATGTTTTCGGGCAAAAGCGAGGAGCTCATTCGGCGCATGCGGCGCGGCATGATCGCCCGCAAGCGTGTTCAGGCGTTCAAGCCAGCCATTGACAATCGCTACTCGAGCGACGAAATCGTCTCGCACAGCGATCTGCGCATTCCTTCCCAAGCCGTCAACTCGGCGCGCGAGATTTTGGAGCTCCTGGAGATCCGGTCCGAGGTGATCGGCATCGATGAAGCCAACTTTCTCGGCCCGGAGCTGCCGGAGGTGGCAAGCCGGCTGGCGGACATGGGCAAACAAGTGATTGTAGCCGGACTGGACACGGACTACCTGGGGCGCCCTTTTGAGCCGATCCCCTCCCTGCTTGCCCTGGCCGAAGAGATCACCAAAACCCTGGCCATCTGTATGCGTTGCGGCAGCCCGGCGAAATTCACCCAGCGTCTGGTAACATCCGATGATTTGATCGTAGTTGGCGCGGCGGGCCTCTACGAAGCCCGCTGCCGGCGCTGTTTCGAGGCAGGCTCTCCCCGGCAGCATCGCCTCGATTTTGTGAAACCGGGACCGGGAAAACTCTGAGCCGTCCGGTTTTGCCATGCCTTCCATGTTCCCGGTCACTCCCGAGCCAGAGCAGCCCGTTCCAGTGAGGCCCCATTTTCTTGAGAGCCGCATCGGCCGCTCGCTGATCCGGCTCACGATTTTTCTGGTTCTCACATTCGCTCTTTGGTGGCTGGTCGCGGGCTTGATGGCGCCCTTCGCCGGCGCTTTGGTGACCAGCGCCATTTCCCTGGGGGCCACGGCTTTGGGGACAACGGCCGTCGTGATGCGCATCTACGAGAGGCAGCCGTTATCGGCTGTGGGGCTGTTCTGGAACCGTCTGGGCGGGACGCATCTGGCGCTGGGCCTTGGGCTGGGAAGCGGGATGTCGCTGTTGATTGCGGCGATTCAGTGGAGCTCCGGATGGGCCCGCCTAGAGCGAGGGCCGCTGCCCCCCGATGCCGGCCTCACCATTCCATTCTGGGTTTTCGTTCTAGCCATCGGCGCCACGGGCGAAGAACTGCTCTTTCGGGGCTACGCGTTTCAGAATCTCATCCGGGCCTTCGGCCCCTGGTTTTCTGTACTTTCCACATCTGTTTTGTTCGGCCTTGGGCACAGCGCCAATCCAGCCTTTTCGAGAGTGAGCCTGCTGAATACGGCGCTGTTTGGCATCTTGTTTGGCTACGCCTACTGGCGCACACGCGATCTCTGGCTGCCCCTGGGCATGCATTTTGCATGGAATTTTACTCTTGCCGCTATCGGCGCCAACATCAGTGGGCTTAAAATTAAGCTGATGGGGCTGTCGATGACTTCCGCAGGCTCCCCGTTGTGGAGCGGCGGTGATTACGGCCCCGAGGCGAGCCTGATAACCACCCTGGTCCTGACGGCGGCGGTTATCTTTCTATGGAAGGCGCCAACCGCCCGGCAGGAAAACGGACTTCTGGCCGAGCTGCCATGAGGACGCCTATGAAAGCTTTTTGGGCTGGCTTACTGATTCTGGGACTGAGCGCCGCGACAGGCGCGGCAAAGTTGACATTCGAGGAGCGCACCGAACTGGTGCGTGGGCTGATGGCCGAATTCGCCACTGCCAAGGTTGTGCTCCCGCGATCGAAAAAGCCGCTGGAAGTCACTCCGGCGGGCAAGTATGACAAAAACGTATGGGCCGAGGCGATGCAGGAAAATGGACCGGCGGCGCGAGTGGGCGATATGGTGCAGATCACCAAAGTGACCATTGAAAACGACCGCATCGTCCTCGAGATCAACAATGGAATCAAGGGAAAGCATCGCTGGTGGCACAATGTGCAGATAACCGGAGCCACCGGCAATACCTCGCCCATCGTCGCCGACCAGAACACGAACGCGCCCAGCGGGACTACCGTCGCGCTGGTTTTCGGGGATCTCTCGAAGCCGCCCAAGGCGGCCGACGTCAAGAAGATGCTCCAGCCGGTGATGGATTTTGACAAGCACACAGCCACCGAGCTATACACGCAGACTCTGCCGAAGGAGATCCAGGATGCGATCAAGGGAAAGAAGGTGCTGGTAGGCATGGACCGGGAAATGGTGCTGCTGGCCAGGGGGCACCCCGATCGCAAGCTGCGGGAGAACAAGGACGGGGTGGAGACGGAAGACTGGATTTACGGCAAGGCGCCCGGCACCATCACGTTCGTGACTTTTCAGGGCAGTAAGGTCATCCGGGTGAAGGATGACTACGCAGCGCCGGAGTAGGGCGGGAACTCATACCTGCCAATTTCAAAATACGGAGGAAGAATGGCAGCAGTGAAAGTAGGGATCAACGGCTTTGGCCGGATCGGGCGCAACATCTATCGCGCCGCCATGCACCGGAAGAACATCGACATAGTCGCCGTCAATGATATTACCGATACTAAGACTCTGGCCTACCTGTTGAAGTACGATTCGGTGCTGGGCAACCTGGAGGCCGAAGTGAAGGCCGCGGGGGAGTGCATCCAGGTGAACGGCCGCCAGTTTCGGGTTATGGCTCAGAGAGACCCGGCGCAGATCGACTGGCCGTCGACAGGCGCGCAGATTGTGGTGGAGTCCACGGGGCTTTTCACCAACGCGGCGGACGCCCGCAAGCACCTGCGGGGTACGGTAAAAAAAGTCATCATCTCGGCTCCCGCAAAAGGCGAAGATCTTACCATCGTGCTCGGCGTGAACGACAACAAGTACGATCCGGCGCGGCACTCGATTCTTTCCAACGCGTCCTGCACTACCAACTGCCTGGCTCCGGTGGCCAAAGTGCTCCACGACAGCTTCGGCGTCGCCAAGGGGACGATGACCACGATTCACAGCTATACCAACGATCAGCAAATCCTCGACTATCCGCACAAGGACCTGCGCCGCGCCCGCGCCGCCGCTTTGAACATGATCCCGACCAAAACGGGCGCCGCCAGCGCGATCGGCCTGGTGATCCCCGAGCTTAACGGCAAACTGGACGGTTTCGCCATGCGCGTGCCGACCCCCGACGTTTCCGTAGTCGATCTGGTGGTTGTAACCGAGCGGCCGGTCACCGAGAAAGAAGTGAATCAGAAGCTGCAAGAGGCGGCGGAAGGCTCGATGCGGGGCATCCTCGGTTACACCGAAGATCCTGTTGTTTCCACCGACTTCCTGCATGATCCCCGCAGCTCAATTGTAGATGGCTCCATGACGAAAGTGTTGGATGGGAATCTGGTCAAGGTGCTGGCGTGGTACGACAACGAATGGGGCTTTTCCTGCCGGATGTGCGACCTGATTGAAATGCTCGCCAACCGGGGACTGTAGTGGCCCTTTCCCTGCGAGATCTCGAACCCCTGCTGCCGGGCAAGCGCGTCTTCCTGCGGGTGGATTTTAATGTCCCGCTCGACGAGAGCGGGACGCGCATCACGAGCGATAAGCGGATTCGCGCTTCTCTGCCCAGCATCCGCTACGTGCTCGAACACAAAGCAGCACTGTTTTTGGCCTCGCATCTCGGTCGGCCCAAGGGCAAGCCGAATCCTAAGATGAGCCTGAAGCCGGTTGCCCAGCGGCTCTCGGAACTGCTGGGCCAGCCGGTGACCTTGGCTCCGGATTGCGTAGGCCCGGCGGTGCCGGCGCCGAATCCCGGGCAAGTGGTTCTGTTAGAGAATCTGCGCTTCCATCCGGAGGAAGAAAGCAACGATCCGGAGTTTTCCCGCCAATTGGCCTCGCTGTGCGATATTTACGTGAATGACGCGTTCGGGTCAGCGCACCGCGCCCACGCGTCGACGGCGGGCATGGTTGCTTTCGTCCGTTACGCAGCCGCCGGGTTCCTTATGGAAAAGGAATTGAAATACCTTTCCTTGGCGGTGTCTAATCCCAGCCGCCCTTACGTGGCCATTCTGGGCGGGGCCAAGGTCTCCGACAAAATCGAAGTGATCCAAAACCTGCTGAAGCTCGTGGATCGGCTGCTGATCGGCGGCGGCATGGCCTACACTTTCCTAAAATCGCAGGGGCTGGCCGTGGGCCGATCGCTGGTCGAGGAGGACAAGCTGGATCTGTCGCGCGAGATTCTGCGAAGCGCCGGCGACAAGCTGCGGCTGCCTTCCGATCATGTAGTGGCGGCCGAACTGAAAGCTGAGGCGCCCTCGAAGGTTGTGGATGGGGCACGTGCGCCGATTCCGGATTCCTGGATGGCCGTGGACATCGGCCCGGAAACGATCACTACCTACAGCCAGGAGGCGGCTCAGGCCAGCCTGATCGTGTGGAACGGCCCCATGGGAGTTTTCGAGATAGCTCCTTTCGCCAAGGGCACGGTGGAGCTGGCGAAAGCCGTAGCCACTTCAAAAGCCACGAGCATCGTCGGCGGCGGCGATTCGGAGAAGGCAATCCAGGCGGCGGGCGTCGCCGACAAGATCACACACATTTCCACAGGCGGCGGGGCTACATTGGAATTTCTGGCCGGCGAAAGCCTGCCCGGCGTCGCAGCGCTCGAAAAAAAGGCTTGAGCGTCAAAGCGGCGGCTTTTTGCGCCGCAGCGGCTTAAAGCGGTACTTCAAGATGCACCACAGCGCGCGCAGACCGTCTTTGAAGCCGATTTTTTTCCCTTCTTCATAGGTGCGCCCGTGATAGGCGATGCCCACCTCATAGATGCGAGCGCGCGCCCGGGCCAGTTTGCACGTGATCTCGGGCTCAAAGCCGAAGCGGTCTTCCTCGAGTTCGATGGATTGGATCAACTCCCGGCGGAAAACCTTATAGCACGTCTCCATGTCGCTGAGATTCAGATCGGTCGCCATGTTGGAGAGCAGGGTCAACAGCTTGTTTCCCATCGAGTGCCAGAAGTAGAGCACCCGGTGCTCCTCGGTGGTGATGAAACGGGAGCCATAGACGGCGTCGGCCTGCTGCCGTTCCAGAGGGCCGAGCAGCTTGTGGTAATCCTCCGGGTCGTATTCGAGATCGGCGTCCTGCACAATGACGTATTCACCGGTAGCCGCCGCAAAGCCGGCGCGCAGGGCCTTGCCCTTTCCCATATTGCGCGGCTGCAATATCAGATGAACATTGCCCTGCTCCGCTCGGATCTGTTGCAGCCGCTCCCGTGTGCCGTCAGTGGAGCCGTCGTCGACGATGATGATCTCTTTGGAAATGTTGACGCGCTGGACCCGGTTGACAATCTCGCCGATCGTGTCTCTCTCGTTGTAGACCGGGATCACCACGGAAAGCTTAACGGGATTCATTCTGTTGCCAAAACAATAGAACTGATAGTTGTATCAGCTTCCGCGGAGAGCCGTCAAAGACAGGTTGGCGGCCGCGAGCGGAGCTCCTGGAAAATTTTCAGCGCAAATCGGCCCGATGCAGCTTCAGCCAGCCGAGCATCTGCCGGAAGGCCTTGCCGCGGTGGCTGTGGGCCAGCTTCTCCCGCGGGCTCAACTCCGCGAAAGTGCGGCCCAGGGGCGGAAAGTAAAACAGAGGGTCGTAGCCGAAGCCGCTCGATCCGCGCGGAGCATCCACGATCTCGCCTTCGGCCGTTCCTGTGAACGTGGCCAGAAGCCGGCCCGGCAAAGCGAGTGCGATCACACAGACAAACCGGGCCGCGGGCCGCGGCGCGCCGCAGCCCGGAAAAAGATGCAGCCTTTCGAGCAGCCGCCTGCGGTTCTCTTCGTCGCTTGCGCCCGCGCCCGCATAACGGGCCGAGTTCACGCCAGGTTCGCCTCCCAATTGCGCCACTTCCAGCCCGGAATCGTCGGAGAACACCGGCGCGCCGATGTACCCGGCGTAGCATAAAGCTTTTTGAATTGCATTTTCCTCGAAGCTGCTTCCCGTTTCGGGGCAGTCGCAATCGCCTGCCGGCACGATACGCCACTCCGGGGGCGCCGCCAGCTCGTATTCCGCGAGCTTATGGGCGTTGGAGGTTGCGCAGCGGATTACCATGACACCACCTGGCGTTCCGCCCTGATCAGATCCTGAATGCCCTTGGCAGCCAGGGCGAGCATATCCTGCAACTGCCGCTCGTCGAAAACCGCATGCTCACCGGTCGCCTGCACTTCCACGAAGCGGCCGGCGCCCGTCATAACCACGTTCATATCCACGCCCGCCTTGGAATCCTCGTCGTAGCAAAGATCCAGCGTAGGAACGCCGTCCAGCAGGCCGACGCTGGTGGCGGCCACGTAGTCGCGCAGCGGCATGCGAGCCAGAATTTTTGAGTCCACCAGTTGCTTCAAGGCCAGCGCCAGCGCTACGAACGCTCCCGTGATGGACGCCGTGCGAGTGCCGCCATCGGCCTGAAGCACGTCGCAATCCACAATAACGGTCCTTTCCCCAAGCAGCGAGAGATCCGCGACAGCGCGCAGCGAACGGCCGATCAGGCGTTGGATCTCCTGAGTACGGCCCGACAATTTTCCCTTCACCGATTCGCGCGGCGTCCGGGTCACCGTAGCGCGCGGCAGCATGGAATATTCGGCGGTAATCCAGCCGGTGCCCGAGCCTCGCAGGAAATTGGGAACCATGTCCTCCAGCGACGCAGTGCAAAGGACTCGCGTGTTGCCGACTTCAATCAAAGCTGATCCCTCCGCCGTCAGGAGGTAGTGCGGGGTTATGCGAACAGGCCGGGCCTGATCCGGAAGACGTTTATCGCTGCGCATAGTTGGGGAGAAAAACGCTATCCCGCCGAATTGCGCCCGGCCGCTGCCTTGATGCGGCGGCCGGCGGCGCTAGCTCGATTTGATCATCGCATAAAACAGCCACATCACGAATACCATCGCCACCACCAGCCAGAAGATGCAGCCAATCTGGCGCGCCCGGTTTGATTCCGGCTTCTTGCGGGTTCCCGCGGGTCTCCATTTGGCCATAAATCGAGTGACAGGAAAGAGGCAAGGACGCCGTTACAACCGAGAGCGCACCCGGCTCCTTTCTACAATCCCCCGCCCAAGACGACTATAAAGTCCCTTATACCGCATTCTCGGCCTGCCGTTCGGGCCGGCGTCCCCAATCGGTGTCCAGACAGTAACGTACAACCTTGGCGTAGTAACTGCGAATGGGAGAAAGCGCCAGGCCGCTGCCCTCGAGCGCGGCGGCGGTGTTGCGGTTCTCAAAGGCCTGAAAAAGGCCAAGGTGCGGCAAAAAGTATCCCAAAACACGCAGAAGCTCATTCAGCAGAACATCGCCGCTGCGTCTGGTCTGCTCGACAAATCTCTGATACTCGGCCAGAGTCACCAGTTTGGGCAGGCGGATCCGCCCGTTGCGGCGGCAGGCCGGGTGGCTCTCCATGAGATCGACCGTAAGGTCGATCATCTGGCTCACTGTCAGGCTGGCATCGGGACCAGCGCAAAGCTGATACACCCGGCCCGGAACAAATCGGTTCTCGAACAGGTAGGCCAGCGCGGCGACAGCCCAGTCGGACGAGATCAAATCGACCGGCGCCTGTGGATCGCCCGGCGCCAGAGGCAGCACATTGCGCGGCAGCAATCGCAAGAGTTGGTGAACATGATTGAACTGCCGGACGCGGCCGGTCTTGGAATCCCCGATGATGGAACTGAGCCGGAAGATGACCGCGGGCACCTCGTCCATGAAGCGGAACACCAGCTCTTCCGCTTCATACTTGGACTGCTGGTAAGTGTTCAGAAATCCGTTGTGCGCCGGCAGCCGCTCCTCGGCGATAACCCCGCTGCGGCGCCCGGCCACATAGACCGTGCTGATGTGGGCGAATTTTTGGAGCCGGCGGCAGCGGCCCGCCAGCTCCAGCAAATGCAGGGTTGGCGTTACATTGGCCGCACGGGCCTGTTCGATAGGCAGACCGAAGCGAATATCGGCCGCCGTATGAATTATCCCGGTCAAAGAGCGCTCCAGGTCAGCGATCAGAGCGCTATCGAGACCCAAGCCGGGCTGCGCCAAGTCGGCCGCAACCGCCGTTACATTTGGATTCTGATTCAGACGCGCTGCTCCGGCTGGCCGGCGCGTGAGCGCAATGATACGGCGCTGCGGATCGGCAACGAGCAGCCGCTCTAGAAGTTCGCCGCCGACCAACCCGGTGGCGCCGGTCAAAAGCAAAGTGGGGCTGGCAGAATTGATCAAGCCGCCTCAGGCCGGACCGCCGCGCCCTGAGGTTGCGTGTTTCGGCGGCGCTTGCGGTCAAAGAACATCTTCCTCACAGGAGTGCAAATTATATCAGCAAACGCCAGCCCTGACGCACGGCTCAGGCCGGCAATGAAACCTTTCCGGCGCCGTGGGCGCCGCCGTTTTCCGAGGCGCGCGGGTCGATCATCTCGCGCACGGTAACGAAGCGGTAGCCGAGGCGGGCAAGTTCCGGAACGATCCGGCCCAGCGCGCGGATCGTATTGCGGCGGTCAACGCGCTCACAGACGCGGTCGCCATCGTGCATGCAGATAATTGCGCCATTCGAGGCGTGGCTTATCACATGCCAAGCGATCTCGTCGGCCTCCCATTCCCAATCATAGGCGATCACGGTCCACATCACGCCCATTAATCCAAACTCGCAGAGGACAGGCCGGAGGCCGAACCAGCGAATTCCATACGGCGCACGGAACAGACGCGGCGCCGTTCCGGTCGCCTCGCTGATCGCCTGCTGGGTTCTGCCGAGTTCCTCGCGGATGCGCGACGGCGCACGGCCCAGCAGACGCGGGTGGGAATACGTGTGGTTGCCGATTTCGTGCCCTGCGTCCTGGACCCGCCGCGACACCCCCGGCAAGCGTTCCACGTTTTTGCCGCACTGAAAGAAAGTCGCGCGGACCGAGTAAAGATCGAGCAGTTCTAAAATCGGCAGAGTGGCCTCGCTCGGACCGTCGTCAAAGGTAAGCGCAATTTGTTTTTTTTCGCGCGGACCGCGCCAGATGTTGGGACCAAAAAGCGCCGACGAACGCCCCCGAACCCCGTAACCCGCTACTAGCGCCGCCGCCAGCGGCGCTGCGATTCCTAGCTCGAGCACCATTTTGCTACCATCATAGCCTAGAGTGCCTATCTCGTTTGAAAACTCAGAAATCGCGGCGTTGCTTTACGAAACCGCCGACTTGATGGAGATCGCCGGCGAGGATCCTTTCCGCATCCGCAGCTACCGGAATGGCGCGAGCGCGATAGAGACCTGTCCCGAGCGGATCGCCGACATCGTAACCAACCCGGAACGCGACGTCACCGAGATCCGGGGAATCGGCAAGGGGCTGGCTTCCGTCCTGAAGGAAATTGTCGAGAAGGGATCCTTCGAGCGCCGCGATCAGCTACTGCAAAAATATCCCGCCGGCGCGCTGGAACTCCTGAAGATCCAGGGCCTGGGGCCCAAGGGCATCGCTTTACTCTACTCCCACTATCAGGTCAGCAACATCGACGACCTCGAGCGGGTATGCCGGGAAGGCAAGCTGCGGGAACTGCCCCGCATGGGCGAGAAGCTCGAGCAAAAAATTCTGCGCTCGATCGAGCAGTACCGCCGGAGCGCCTCCCGTTTTCTAATCGATCACGCGGATCGGGTGGCCGGTGAGATAGCGGCGTACCTGGCTGAGACGCCGGGAGTCGAAAAAGTCACGCCGGCGGGCAGCCTCCGGCGGCGCAAAGAGACGATCGGCGACATAGATCTGCTCGTCACCGGACCCGACCCGGCGCCCGCGCTGGAGAGATTCATCAAGTTCCCGAAAATTCGAGAGGTCCTGGCCAAAGGGGAAAACAAGACCAGCGCCAAAATCGGCCACGAAGGCATTCAAGTCGATGTGCGCGTTCTGGACCGCTCCAGTTACGGCTCTGCCTTGCAGTATTTTACCGGCAGCAAGGATCACAATGTGGCGATTCGCACGCGGGCCGTCAAAATGGGCTTCAAGCTCAGCGAATACGGGCTGTTTCGGGCTGCCGACGAAGTAAAGATCGGCGGATCCACCGAGGAGGAAGTGTACTGCAAATTGGGTCTCGCGTGGATTCCGCCGGAACTGCGGGAAAATACCGGCGAGATCGAAGCCGCGGCTGAGGGGCGGCTGCCCGCCCTGGTGGAATTCTCCCAAATCCGGGGCGATGTTCACTCCCATACGACGGCCACCGACGGGCGCAACTCCATCGCCGAGATGGCGGCCGCCGCCCAGGCCGCCGGGTATCAGTATCTGGCCATTACGGACCATTCGAAGGCCCTGGCGATGGCCAACGGCCTAGATGAAAAGCGGCTGGTCGAGCAAATTGCGGAAATCCGCAGAGTGGCCCTCGATTTCCCTGGCCTGACGCTTCTGGCGGGCTGCGAGTGCGACATCCGCCAGGACGGCGCAATGGATCTGGATGACGAAGCGCTGGCGCAGCTTGACATCGTGATCGCCAGTGTGCACAGCCACATGAATCTGGATGCCGGAGCCATGACAGAAAGACTCCTGCGCGCCATTGAAAATCCGCACGTAAACATCATTGGGCACCCCACGGGCCGCCTTCTTCTGCGGAGGGAGCCGTTTCCTTTCGATTTTGAGCGTGTGGCGGCGGAGGCCGCGAAGCGCAACGTCCATTTCGAGATCAACGCCAGCCCGGAGCGGCTGGACCTCTCCGCCAATCTCCTGCGCATCGCCAAGGGCAAAGGAGTGAGGTTCGTCATCTCCACGGACGCACACCACACCCGGCACCTGGCCAATATGAAGTACGGCGTATGGATGGCCCGGCGCGGCTGGCTGGGACCGGAGGACGTGCTCAATACGCTCGACGTCCCGCAATTCCGCGCCGCGCTGGCCAGAAGGTGAGTCGACGGAATAACCCCGCGTCAAAGCCCGACGCTCAGGAACCGCTCCTTTGCAGGAGCGAACTGCTTTTCATGGAGGATACCGTGGAACTGCAATACCCGATAGGGAGATTCAAATTCGAAGGCGAAGTAACCGCTGCGCAACGGCAGGCATGGATCGCCCAAATCGCAGCCGCTCCCGGCCAGCTCCGGGAGGCGGTCCAAGGTCTCACTGTGGATCAACTGGATACGCCCTACAGGCCGGGCGGCTGGACGCTTCGCCAGGTCGTACACCACCTCCCCGATAGCCACCTGAACAGCTATGCTCGGTTCCGGCTCGCGTTGACCGAGGATAACCCGACGATCAAGCCTTACGATCAGTCGCGGTGGGCAGCGCTCGAGGACGCCCGGTCGGCGCCCGTCGAAGCCTCGCTGCTCTTGTTCCAGGGGTTGCATGAGCGCTGGGTATTGTTGCTGCAATCCATGTCCGAGGCTGATTTCGCGCGCACGTATGTGCATCCCGAGCGCGGAGTGGTCCGCCTCAGCCGCGAAATCGGCCTTTACGCCTGGCATGGGCGCCATCACGTCGCCCACATCACTTCGTTGCGGGAGCGCATGGGATGGCGGTAAAGAGAGCCGGGCCCTTTGGTATCCGGTCCTCCCGGGAGATCCTTCGGGCGCGCGTCTTCACTGTCTGCCGGGAAAAAGCCGTCGAGCCCGGCGGCATCACCGTGGAAAGAGAAGTTGTCCACCATAGCGGCTCAGCCGTCATGCTGGCACGGGATGAACAAGGCCGCGTTCTGCTGGTGCGGCAGTTCCGTCTGCCTGCGCGGCGCAAGCTGTGGGAATTGCCCGCCGGCCGGTTGAACGAAGGAGAAACGCCGCTGCGCGCCGCCAAGCGCGAGCTCGAGGAAGAGACCGGATATCGTGCTCGAAGCTGGAAGCGGCTGGTTGCGTTCTATCCCAGCCCTGGTTATTGCAGCGAATACATGACCGTCTATCTGGCGGAACAGTTAACGCCGGGAGCGACCCACCCGGATGAGGACGAATCGATCGAGACGCGGTGGTTTACACCCGAGCAGGTCCGGCAAATGATCGCCCAGGGGCGAATCGAGGACGGCAAGACGCTGGCCGGCGTCCTGTTTCTTTTTGCTTTTCAAAAATAGTAGCAGGGCTGTCTGAGGCGCAAACGAGGATTGTTGGGCAGGTCAATGGATTGGCACCACGGATCCATCGCGACGAAATGATAGAAAGGACGTAGGCGGGAAGAGCCCTGCTACTGGTCGCGATTTATCTGAAACAACACGCACATCCATAAAACGGCGCGCCGCGTCGGCGGCGCGCCCAAGCTTGTCAGAAGGTCCAGCTAACGCCGAAAGCGGGCATCCACTGGTGCATGAGGCCGCTGAAATTGGCCCCCAGGCCCGGCTCGAAGACCTTCGGCACCTCCGTGACATAGTCGCGGAACTCGACCCGGAACATCATGTTCTTATTGAATTGCCATTTCACACCGGCGCCGTAATCGGCCACGCCCATGGTTTGGCTGGTCTTGGTCAGCAGCGCAATGTTGCTCAAAGGCTGGAAGGGCTGCTCGGTTCCTGTGCCTTGATACACCTTGAGCCCGCCGCCGCCCGCCACGTAAGGACGGATTCTGGCATCCCTCTTGGCGAAATAGAACAACAGGTCGTAATGGAAAGTGTGGGAATGGCCGGCGAATTCGGTGTCTTTGCCGCCCGAGCTGACCTTGAGATCATTGTGCGCAAACAGGTAACGCAGTTCGCCGCCCAGGCGGTTGGTCATGCTCTGGCCGACGAACAGGCCGCCGGCCGCGCCCGGCGCAAATCCGATGGATCCGGTGGCTGCCGGTGCGCTGACGCTGGCGCCGTGATAGGCGCTGGCCACAGCCAGAGCGCCTGCTTCGAAGTTCTGCTGGGCCGGCAACGAGACGCTCAGGCCCAGGAGGGGGACTACAAACAGCAGGGGGAAGAAATGGTTTTTTTTCATTTGCGTTCTCTTTTTCGTTTTCTGGTTAATCCACCACCCTCACGTTAACGGTCGTGGTGACCCCGCCGGCGGTGACCGTCAAGGGTATCTGCGTGCCCGTGGGCGCATCGCCCGGCACTCTGACGTTAAGCTGATATACGCCCACGAAGCCCGGCGCCAGCCCCGAGAAGTACACTCCCGCCGGCACGCCGCCCACGGTGACTTGCGGTGTTTGCATGCTGTAGGACAGCGGGGAAACAGGACCAGGGGCGCCCGAGGCCACCGGCGGGCCCACCTGACCCAGGCCTGTAGCGAAAATCAGGAAATAGTCGTTCCGGTGCAGCGGATTCGACAAGGTGGCCAATTCCCCGTTTCTGGCGCGGACAATAGCCGGGAAGGTTCCGGATTGCCCGCTGAAACGGAGCTGAAAAATGGACGGCGCCGCCTCTTGGAGATCCGCATAGTACGTATCGCTCTTGCCCCCCTGAGTGTGAATCACCGTAGACGCCTGACCGGAGAGCTCGAAGGGCATTTGAGCGTTGATCTGGGTCGGGGACGTATAAAGCAGCGGCAGGCGCAAGCCATTCATGGTTACGCAGACGTTGGCCAATTCGGTCGGCAGCGGCAGCGAGCCGGCGCTGGCCGTATCGGAGGCGAGATTCTGGCCAAAGATTGTCACCAAGCCGCCGGGCGCCAGAGAATTGCTGAAATCGGCTGCGCTGGTGATGGCTGTTACGACCGGAACGGCAATTCCGGCATCGAAGTTGCCCGGCAACTGGACAATTCCGGTCGTCGAGGTGGAGATTAGATTGCCGTTGCGCAGCCCCGCCAGGCTCCGGATGAACGGGAACGTGACAGTGGTCAGCGGGGCTTCGACCAGCCGGACCGGCGAGACATGCACTGTCGGCGTGCTGGTGTTAGCTCTCTGCACAGTGCCGGTATCGGTGACCAAGCCGCCGGGAGAGGTGGTCCGCACGGCGGTGTTGCCGACAAAGGCAAACCCTGCCGGCAGGTTCGGAGCATCGTTGAACTTGCCCTGGGGCACAAGGGAGAGATTCAGTACATTGTCCTGAACCACCAGAGCATTTGGCCCTGCGGCGATCGCCCCCAGCAGAGACGTGAAGGGCTTTCGCGCGAGAACGACTTGCTGGCTGGAGGCGTCCCACAACAGCACGTTTCCATCCGCCTCGGCAATGAAAATCCCGGAGCCGTTCGGAAGCGGAACCATGGCGGTATTGTTATGGACCACGTTCTGATACACGCCGAGCGGTCCGAGGGGCGCTGTGAAACCGTTGGGCACCTGCACCTGATCCAGCCGCCCGGAGCCGCCCGGTGTGCGCACCGCCACTAGGGTCGTCGCGTTGTCCGCAGCCACGGAAACCGGATTGTCCCCGGCCGGCATGAACAAGTAGCCCTCGTTCTGCATGGTGTCCAGATTGATGACCGTCAGATTTTCGCCGGCTGAATTGGCAACCAGTAAATAGCGGCCGTCGGCGCTGAAACTCATCCAGTTGGGCTTATTGCCCGTGCGGAAGGTCCCGAGAAGCCGCAAGTCCGCATTACCGAACACCAGAACCTGATTCGAGGCCTGGTCGAGGACGTAAAACTGATCGCGCCTCGGATCGCCCAGCACATCCACGAGTTTGCCGGGCACCGGCAGCAGCACGCCGCGCTGATCCTGGTCTTTTACGTTGATGTCCAGCTCGATCGGATTGAGCTTGTTGACGCCGTTCTGGGAAGAGACAATGATCTGCCCGTGGGTTGTGCCCTGCACCGTGGCGTAAGCCGAGAAATCCACCGAGACGGTCACTGTCGCCGGAGCCGTACCCTGCGACGGTGTGAAAGTGATTCCCGGCAAGGATGTGCTGAGGCTGAAGTCCCCTGTGCCGTTGATTTGCAGTTGCTGCTGGAGCGGCGTTCGCTGGCAGAAATCGAACTGGAAGAAGAGCTCCTGCGCGGCTGGGCGCACCTGCGGCGCTGTGGGCAGATCGGTCAAAGGCAGGTATAGCAGGCCGGACTCGCTGGCGGCATACAGATAGCGCCCGGCGCCGCCAATGACAATGCGCCCGGTAATCCGTTCCGGCAGTTGCAATTGATCGCGCACGGTCAGGTTGTCCGCGTCCTGGAACAGGAGGGCCGGCGGCAAGTTGACGGTCGTGCTCGACGAACTGCTGCCCGTGGTCACCGATTGCGGATAGGAGGCGTAAACCGTTTTCAGACCGAAGTCGATGCCATGGCCGCCGATGGTCGGCTGCGACAGATCGGTATCGGTATATTCCGCCATGACCCGCATCTGGCGATCCATCAGATACTGCCCGGCCATGAAATAGGAGCCGTCGAAGGAGGCCGTGACCAAGGGCGGAGCGAGGGCGTGAATCAAGGTGGAGAGCAGGCGGACATTGAGCACCGCCGACGGGGCCGGCACGCGGTAGACGAACACAAACGACTCCGACAAGCCGAAAATGTAATTGCCGTCGCCGGAAGCGGTCATGCTGGCCTGCGTGATCTGCCTCGGGAAAGTCGGCGTGGGCACAGGCAGGGCTTCGCCCAACGAAGCGATGGAGGTTACCACCTCAAACGTCCCGCTTGCCGGCCGGAAGCGCTCGATATCCACGGTCGTGATGATCAGCGCCGCTCCGTCGGAACCGAAGGCCACCGCTAACGGCGGATTCGAAATCGCGTAGTTCTGCCGTGACAGGTCGTTCAGGTTCACTACGGTTACCGAGCTGAGCGTCTGCACCCCGGAATTCTGGTAATTGGTAACCACCAGATACTGCCCGTCGGGCGAGAGAGCCAGACCCGAAGGCGCCTTGCCGACGTTTAAAGAGCTCACCAGCCGGTTGCTGGTCGTGGAAACCACATCGACCTGCCCCGCCGTAAAGTCGGCGGCGTAAATCGCGGATCTGGGCTCATCGAGCACAATCTCGCTGATATGACCAGGCAGCGGGATTACTTTGCCAAATGTTCCCGCCAGCACCGCATTCCCGGCCAGAACCGCCAGCGCCAGCGAAACGCCGAGCGATTTTCGAAATACCAGGGTGACCATTTTCATGTCGTTCTCTCCTCCCGCGCAGCAGCCGAGTGCATCACCGCAAAAAGGGGGCGGCCAGCCTGCGGTACAAGCCATTCCTCTGTTGAAATCAGGACCACGAACGCGAGCTTCGCCTCCGCTCCACGTCCCTTAGTCGTTAATCGTCAATTGCTTCGAGGCGCCTTATAGGCCGAACAAGGCACGCCGGCGCCCCTGTCATTGCATGAATGACGTTCAGTTCTCGTGACCCTGCTGATCACGATTGCGCCGGCGGATCACGATGATACCCAACAGCACCACCGCCAGCACGCCACAGATGATTCGAACCATTACCGGATCCATTGTTTTCTCCTTTTCCTTACTTGTTCATCATCGGGAGCAACTCCCGGAAGATACGCACAATAATCGGGCCTACAGTCACCACAAAAAGCGAAGGCAAGATGAAGAAAAAGATCGGAAAGACCAGCTTCACGCCGATCTTTGCGGCTTTGGTTTCCGCCTCTTGCCTCGCCTGCACCCGCATGTAATCGGAATGGCTTTTGAGCGAGGAGGCGATGGACGTCCCGAACCGGTCGGCTTGCACCAGCACCGCCACCAGTTTCTTCACTTCGTCGACTCCCGTGCGCAAGCCCAGGTCGCGCAGCGCATCCACGCGCCGCTTGCCGGCCCGCATCTCCAGGTTGACTACTCCGAATTCCTCGCTGATTTCCGGGTGCGCCGTTTGCAGTTCTTTGCTTACCTGCATGATCGCCTGATCCAGACCGAGACCTGACTCTACGCAGACGACCAGCAAGTCCAGCGCATTGGCCATGCCCTTTTTGATCATCTTCTGGCGCTTCTTCGCGGCGTGGCGGATAAACTCGTTGGGTCCGAGATAGCCGACCGCGGCGGCGCCCAGAACATAACCGATCCAGTTCTGATCGCTCAAGCCGAAGGTGAAGGTCAGAACCACCACCAGGATGGGAAGCACAACGGCCAGCGTGCCCTTGACGCCATAGAGAATACGCAGAGCGTTCGGATTGCGAAAGCCGGCCGTGAGGAGCCGCCGTTGGAGCAAGCCGCTGTCCTTGGGGCTTGAGGGCATCGCGCTGCCAAGCTTGCGCATGATCTCCCGGAACGCAAGGCTGGGATGCGTCATGGACTGCTCGCTGGCGGCGATCTCGCCGGCCACGCGGTCCAGAGCGGCCTTCGGCCTCACCCAAAGGCTCATGCCGATAGCCGAGAGCAGCCCGACCAGAAGCGCGAACAGAATAATGGAGGAAATCAAAACCATAGTCTTTGCCTGCGGCTTTTCGTCACACGTCGATATCGATAATCTTCCGGATCGTCAGAAAGCCCAAAAACTGCAATCCAATACAGACCACGAGCATGATCTTGCCGGTAGGGTCGTTGACAAAAAACATGATGTAATCCGGATTGGTGTAAAACATCATGATGGCGACCACCATCGGAATCATCGATAGCACCATGCCCGAAATTCTTCCGTGGGCGCTGATGGCCCGCACCTGGCCGCGCAGCTTAAACCGCTCGCGGATCAGGTACGCCAGATTTTCCAGCAGCTCAGCGAGATTGCCGCCTGTGCGCTTTTGCAGCAGCACCGCGGAAACAAAGAAGTGCACATCAATCAAAGGGACCCGCTTGCCGAGCTTCTCGAGAGCCACGTCCAGCGGCAGGCCGAGATTCTGCTCCTCGAAAGTGCGCCGGAATTCGCTGGACACTGGGTCCGGAAATTCCTTGTGCAGCATCTCGAGCGAAACGGAAAACGCATGTCCGGCCCGCATGGCTCGCGCCACAAACTCGAGGGCTTCAGGAAACTGCTCCTCAATTTTCGCCAGGCGCTTCTCGCGCTTCTGCCAGATGAAGACAAACGGCAAGGAAGCGCCTATGAGCGCGCCGACCGGCGAAATGGGCTTTCCGTGCGGTATGACGTACCAGAAAACATTGAACAAAATCAGGGCTCCGAAAAGAGAAGCGTGCACCAGTTGCGAGGGTTCCCACTGCAAGCCGCCCTGCTCGATGTAGCTCCTCAGCCGGCCCTGCAAGTCAACGCCGAGCAGCCAGTCCGCCAGCCGCTTCTTCTCAGTGCCTTCGGCCTTGATCAGTTGCGTCTGCTTCAAGGCCTTGGCGGTCCTGACCTTGCCCGTAACGCGGTCCTTGATCTGATCGACATCGCGCCGGTGCATGGTTCGAGAGAAGACCAGCGCGAACAGCACGGTCGTGACCAGGACCACTACGAAGACGGTGACTACTAATCCCATATCGGGTTCCTCAGTTGACCTCTTCCATGCTCTCGAACATCTCCATGGGCAGCCGGATGCCGGCGGCCAGGAACTTTTCGTAGAACTTGGGGCGGATGCCGGTGGCCGAAAAACGGCCTACTACGCGGCCTTCCTGATTGACGCCGCGCTTCTCGAAAACGAACAGATCCTGGAGGGTCACCACTTCGCCTTCCATGCCGGTCACTTCGGTGATGCTGGTGACGCGGCGCGAGCCGTCGCTCATGCGGGCGACCTGGACAATCAGGTCCACCGCGGCCGCGATTTGCTGGCGAATCGCGTTGAGCGGCATGTTGCCGCCTCCCTGTGTGACCATCACCTCCAGGCGGCTGATGACGTCGCGAGGCGTGTTGGCGTGAATCGTGGTCATTGAGCCGTCGTGGCCGGTGTTCATGGCCTGCAACATATCGAGCGCTTCTTCGCCGCGGCACTCGCCGATGATGATCCGATCGGGACGCATACGCAGGCTGTTGATCAAGAGCTGCCTCTGGCGAATCGCGCCCTCGCCCTCCAAATTGGGAGGCCGGGTCTCAAGGCGCGCCAGGTGCGGCTGCTTGAGCTGCAACTCGGCCGCGTCTTCGATGGTCACAACGCGCTCCTTCGGGGAGATGAACGCAGAAAGCGCGTTCAGCATGGTTGTTTTGCCCGCGCCCGTTCCGCCGGCGACGATGATATTGAGGCGCGCCTTCACCGCCGCTTGCAGCAGCTCGAGCATGCTGCGGGTCATCGACTGCTTTTCCACCAGATCGTCGGGCATCAGCTTGTCGGTTCCGAAACGGCGGATGGAGAGCAGCGGGCCGTCCACGGCCAGCGGCGGAATGATCGCGTTGACGCGGGATCCGTCGGAGAGCCGCGCGTCCACCATGGGCGACGATTCATCCACCCGCCGGCCGACCTGGCTGACGATTTTGTCGATGATGCGCAGCAGGTGGCCGTCGTCTTTAAAAGTGACCGTCGAGAGCTCAAGCTGGCCCTTGCGCTCAATGTAGACCTGCCGGTGGGTGTTCACCAGAATGTCGCTGATCGTCGGATCCTGCAAAAGGGGCTCCAGCGGGCCAAGCCCGAAAACCTCGTCAAGCACCTCATCGCAGATCTGCTGGCGCTCCATCGAGCTCAGCAGGGTCGATTCCCCGTCGAGCAGCGCGAGCAGGGCCGTGCGGACCTCGCTGCGCACCTTCTGGTTGTCGATGGTGGCCAGGGCCTCCAGGTTGATTTTGTCCAGAAGCTTGCGGTGCAGCGTGAATTTCAGCTCCTGGTATTCGGGATTCAGCGAAAGCTTGGTCCGGCCGGCGCCGCGCCGCAGCCGGTCCTCCCAACTTACGTCGTGCTGCTGTGTGTATTGGAGATTGCTAAGCGTAGCCATAGCCCTTGTTTCCAGTTTCCTTCTAGCTTTCCGGCAGCAGTGCAGCCAGATTTAGAAGAGAAATGCTTTTCTTTTTCTTTTCCTCGCCCTGTTCCGAACCGAGCAAATGCTCGCTGAACTTACGGATGTGTTTGCCCAGTTCGCAATTGGGCGGCACCGGTTTTCCCGCGGTGAGGGCCCGGTGCACCGTGGTGTAATCGTCGGGAAAAGTGTAGTGCACGGGAAAATTGAAGACCTTTTCCATGTCCTGGCAGCTCAGCTCATCCTTGCGGCTGCTGCGATTCACCAGCACGCGAAAGCGTTCCCGGTTGAAGCCCATCTGATCGAGGAAGGCGATGCATTTCCGCGTCATGTGGAGCGAGGGCAGCTCGGGAGTGCAGACGATGAAGATCTGGTCGGCATCGCCCAGGGTGGCCATGGAGATCCGTTCATACGCCGCCGGCAGATCCACAATGACCGCTTCGTAAATCACGCGCGCGTACTCCAGCACTTCATGCACGCGGTGGCCCTCGAACGACATGGCCTCGGGCTTTTCCGGAGCAGGCATGATGTCCAGCCCGCCCACGTTGCTGGTGAGGGCCGTCCACAGACTGTTGTCCAACTGGTCGGAGTGCCGGATCCCGTCCAGCAGGGAGTAACTGTGGTTCAGCTTGAGAGCGAACGAAATGGTTCCGCCCAGCAAATCGAAGTCCGCCAAAAGGATCTTTTTGCGGCCTTCTTTGGACAGAGCATAAGCGGTGTTATAGGCGAGCGTAGTCGCTCCGTAGCCCGCCTTGGCCCCCACGAACGCGATGAGCTTGCCGCGCGCGGGCTGCGTTCGTTCCTCGTTTTCCCGCAGCCGCAGGACGCGGGCCAGCACGGTGTTCTGGGTAGGAACATCGAACGGCGCGCAAAGAAACTCGGTGGCCCCGGCGCGCAGCGAACGCATGATCACCTCGGCGTCGCTGGTGGAGTGGAGGCCGATAATGTGCACTGTCGGGCGGAAGGACGTGATGTACGGCATCAAGCCCAGCGCCGTTTCCAGATTGGTGCTCAAATCGAGCAGAATCAGGTCCGGCCGCAACTGGCGAACCCGCATATCAAGGGCCTGGGGCGTGGGGTAGCTTTTGACGTCGGCCAGTATGTTGAACGTCTTGTTTTCAGCCAGAGTACTGGTAAACTGCTGCGCCAGGGCCCGGTTCGGACAAATCAGCAGGGCCGTCAGCTCTATTCCCGGTTTCATCGCGTAGGATGCCATTCTCGTACTCCTGGGACGGTGTCTCTATGGTTTGTTGCTGGCGCTGGGTTTCTTGGTCGGATCGTAGTCCATAGGCATAAACGGCACGCTGAAATGCGGTTCCGGCGGCTTCTCGCCCACACCCAGCGGCACCGGGAATTCAGGTGTGACCAAGACCAACAGATCGCTGTTATTCTTCTGCAAATTGCGGCTCTTGAAAATGTTTCCCAGCAGCGGAATATTCGATAATCCCGGAAGCCGGTTGAACGTTTCATTGACCTGCTGATTGATCAAACCAGCGATGACGAAGCTTTGCCCGGCCGAAAGCTCGACGTCGGTCTCCACGCGGCGTGTCGAAAGCGCCGGGATCGTAAATCCCGAGATGGTGAGCGCATTGGCGAAATCGAGCGAGCTTACCTCGGGCCGCACGTGCAGCTTGATCGTTTGATTGGAAGTCAGCAGGGGCAGAAATGTCAGCTTGATGCCGAATTCGCGGAACTGGATCGTAACCGCTCCGGCGTTGGCGCCTCCCTGAATCACGGGAAACGGAAATTCGCCGCCGACCAGAAACGCCGCCTCCTTGCCGCTGGTGGCGATCAGGTTCGGCTCAGCCAGTATTTGAATCAAATTTTTGGACTGGAGCGCCTTGATCAGAGCGGCGAGGTTCAGATCCGGGCGGAAGGCAAAAATGTTCAAAACATCGTTGAGCGTGAACGTCGTGGATGTGCCGGTGACGGTCCCGCCGATGGTTCCCGTCACGTCGGCCGGATGCGCCGGGCCGAATTGCTGCGTGCTGATGCTGCCCGGAGTATTCAAGGCGCCGGTGCTGAGAATGTTCGCGCCGAGCTGCTCCTGCACGGATTTCTGCACCTCGGCGAAGCGGACCCTCAGCAGAATCTGCTTTTCGGCGGGCGGCGCGTAGGAAAGATTGTTCACGACCGTTCGCCCCAGCGTCGCCACCATAGCGGCCGCCTTCTCAGCCACCACTGGGGAACTGACATGCCCGGTCAGCGAAACGGCGTTGTTGCTGACAAGCACCTGAATGTCCTCGCCCGGAAAGGTGCTTCGGATCTGCTGTTCGATTTGCTGCAAATTCGCCCCGACATTGAGCGTGAAAAAGTTTCTTTCGCCGTTCCGGGACCAGATCACCAGAGTCGTGATTCCGGGAGCCTTGGCGTTGATCAAAACCTCTTTGGTGGAAACGGCCACCGCGTCGGCCACCTCGGGATTCGCAATCGAGATTCGGGCGATCTCATCGGGGTGATCAAGAATCACGGATTTGCCGACGGTCATGGCAATCTCTTCATTGCGGCCCGCGGCGCCCTGCGCGGTGCTGGCCCCGCCCGAAGCGGAGCCGGCGGCCAGCAGCGCTGCTGCGACAAGCGAAGCGAGCATCCCGGCGATACGCGCCGGAGCGGGGGGATGATTTCGCATAGTTGCACCTGATCCTCTCGTGTCGAACTCCTAGAATCGGCCGCAAGCCGTTCTGGTTCTCTTCAGCTAATTCTGCTCAGGCTTCTCAAAGCCCACCGTCTCGACAGCCCGCTTCTCGCCGCGAATAATTTCCACCTGCTGCTTCACGGGAGGCGGCGGAGGCGGAGGCGGCGGCGTCGCCACCGCGGTCATCACGCGCACAGGCCGCGGCTTGGGCTGCTCCTTTGGCTTTTCGGGCGCCGATCCGGAATACAGGGTCGAAACCCGCACGCCGCTCGGTTTCTGCGCTTTGTCGTCGGTCGGGTTCCGCAGCACGAGCTGGATGCGCCCTTCGTTGGCCGCCAGAGTCAGCAACTCGGCTTGTTCGGGCGTCACCAGCATGGTCACCACGGGGACGTTCTCGGGCTGACCGCGGGCGTCGGGCTGCATTTTCGTGCCGGCCGAAATGACCAGAATGTTCTCGAGAACCGTGGTCGTCATGCGGTTGTTATCGCCGCCGCCGGGCGCCTGGCCGGTGACCAGCACATCGACCCGCGTGCCAGGAAGGACGAAGCCGGCCACGCCGATCACGTTATTCACGGCGACTGAAACGGCCCGCATGCCCGGAGGAATCACCGAGCTCAGGCCTACGCCGGCGTTCTTTTCACTGAGGCGGCCCGCCACCAGCGGCTCGTCCGCCAATATATTGCTCACCACCGCGCGATCCACTACGTCCTCGATCTTGGAAAACCCGCCTTTCGGGTAGGTGTCCGCAGGCCATTTGACGATGTGCAGATCGGAGGGCTTTACCGTAGCCCCCAGCGGCAGATCCGTCGTGGCCACCACCAGATCTTTGGTTTCGTATTTCTCTTTGCGGGGGGAGTTGGCGCGTACAGTGATCTGGTAGAAAATGCCGGAAACCAGCAACGCCAGAAGCACCGACATGCCCAACACAGTCATGAATCGCTTGTCCATGTGTGATCTCTCTTATCTCGCGGCGAATGACAACAGGACTCCCAGGGTGATCGCTGGAGCGTAGGGAATCGCCTCCGCGCCACCTTTGGATCCCGCCGCGGTATTTTCCCGATTTCTCAACTTACGTACCAGAAGGTAGAGCAATGCAATCAGCGCGCCGACAATTGCGGTCAGCAGCGCGGCCATCAGCGTCTGCGACGCCCCGAGCACGGCGCCGAAGCCGGCCATCAGCTTGATGTCTCCGGCGCCCATGCCGCCGAGCAGGAAGAAGATAAAAAAAACAAGAAAGCCGACCAATGTTCCGGCCAGCGCGTTGCCCGCGCCGCGAAGGCCGTAAAGCAGCGTCTGGGCCCCCAGGCCGAGAGCAAACGCCGCCCCGCTGATCTGGTTTGAGATGCGGCGCCGCCAGAGGTCCTCGGCGCTGGCCGCGACGCCGATCAGGATCGAGATGTAAAGCAACCAGTGCATAACCTGCCGCTCCCGGCCTTTCTACCGCCGGCTGCCCAGTCCGCCGCGCTCTTTCGCATCCTCTGAGAGTCGCCGCTCCGGGCGAAGCGCTCAATTGGGGACTTGCCCTAGGTTTGAAGAAAAACCCACCCTACTGATAATTAAAACCCCTGCCCCTTACTGAGCAGCGTTGGAAAGAACCGAAGCCATGCGGCTGAAAATCGTGCTGATGCTGGTGGAAATGCCAGGCAGCAGCGCGCCAGCCGCGACGGCGATAAATCCGGCCAGGAGCGCGTATTCCACCAGGTCCTGGCCGCGGTTGTCACGGGCAATCCTCAACAAATACAGACCAAGCTTCGTCATTTCCCTTCTCCCTGCATCTTTGCCAGAAGCAAATGTTTTTTCGACCCCGCTGGCTGCGCCGGGATCGGCGAGCGCGCCGGATGCGGTCTCGTCTCGGGCGCTGCCCGGAGAGCGGCGCGTCTCGTCGGATCGCGCCGCACGGAGCCGCGCCGCGCAACGCCCCGAGCAGAGCGGGCCCCGGCGGAGGGTTTTTTCGACGTCCCGGCGCCGGCGGCGGAAGCGAGCAAACGCTCGTCCAATCCCCAGAGACCCCGGCCCACCGCAGTCTTCGCGGCGAGCAATGAAGATAAGAAGCCGCACTGGAACGCGAACTCAGCGAGCTGGCGGCCGGCCAGTATCTGGCAGGGGCCGGCCCACCCGTTGTTTTCGTGCTCCATTTCCGTCCAACGAATTCTGGTGTTCTGCATGTCAGTCAGCTCTTGCGGCCCGCGCCGCCTGTGCCCGCGGCTGTTTCCGGCGGTTTCAACGCCAACGGGCCTGTCCGCTCGAGAAGCAGGGCCTTTCCGTCGTCGTATTTCACTTTCCAATTGGGATTCGCTTTGATCGTTGTGGCCAGCGGCCATTGCACCGGCAGTAAAGCCAAGTCAAAGCGGTAACGGTCGAATATCTGGGCCCAGGCATGATCCGAGTTCATGACGCGGATGTACTCGTTGCCGAGTTGCGGGCCGTAAAAATCGCTGCGGCCGTCGATGAAGACCTTCATCTTCGGGTAGTAGCGATAAATCAGATAATCAGCCCACTGGTCCGAAGTGAAGATGCGGCGGCCGGTGAATTGCGATTCCGCAGCCGTGCAGGCGTCCACCGGGAACAGAGTCTTCGGGAACTCCGACCGCAGCCGCTCACTGCGCTGTCCGGCGAAAAGCGTCGCTCCCATCGCCACTACGCAGACCGGCGCCATCCAGGCAATAGCTCTTCGCCGCGCCGTTCCCCCCGCGGGATGGAAGCAGCCGCCGGCATAGTCGTCCGCCACCTGTTTCAGAGTCGCCAGCCAGCCAACGCCGGCCTTCGCCGCGCGTTCCCAGAGCAGCGTGGCTTCTCGCGCCACCACTGGGGCGGCGACAACTACGTACAGCAACACGTGCCGGCCGGAAAGCAGCGCCGCGTGCGCCCAGAACAGCAGCAGAAGAGCCTGCGTAACGTCCTTGCGCCGCAACAGCCCTGGTACTGCCGCGAGGCCGGCAAATAACATCACCTCGAAATAGCGCATGCCTTCGCCGCGGAAATTCGGAGATTGAAACTCGGCTACATGCTGGAGTATGAAATCGGAATGCAGAAATTCGACGAGGTGGCGATGCAAGTGATACGTGTAAGGGTTAACCAGAGTGGCCGCCGAGGCCAGCCCGAATAACAACCCGTAGCGCTTTGTCTGCGCCCAGCTTCGCCGGCCGGATTGATTCCAGACCGTCTCGACGGCGCTCCCAACTAGATATACGGCCAGTGTGGAAAGCAGCGCCAGAAACCCGCCGTGCAGGTTGGTCCATACCAGGCACAAGCCGACTAAGGCGAATACCCAACGGGTGGAGCGCTGCCGGTCGGCCTCGAGCAACCAGATTGCGACCGCAAGGAAAAAATAACTGAACAGGTGCGGCCGCGCCAGCCAGTGAACCGTGGAAGCGGAACTGGCCACCAGCATCACCATAATGGAGACGAATAAGTCAGACCGCTGCCACACCATGTAGCGGAGCATCACGGCCGAAGTGGCGGCAATCAGCACGCCCGCAAGCAGTACGACACCCGCCAAGCCGCCAAATTTGTGCAATCCGGCGAAAATTACATCGCTGAGCCACTCCCAGGCAAACCAGGGCTGGCCGGGTTTAGAGAACGAAAACAGATCCTGTTTGGGGAAACTGTGGGTGGCGAGTATATAATCACCGGTGCGAATGTGCCAGCCGGTGTCGCCATCGGTGAGCAGCGCTTCCGGCCCGGAAGCGCCCAGGAAGAGCCAGGCCATCACCGAGACGAAGACCATCTCGCTTAGCGAGGGGATCCACCGCGAATTTTGACCCGGGCGAGTTTCGCTCATTGAATCTGGCTCCGCCGGGTCCCAGAGAAATTTTTCTATCCGGCGGCTTTCGTATCCAACTGAACCGTTTTTTCAGTTCGCGAGAAAGCAGAATAGTAGCTAGTACGTATAGAAAACAATTGAACAAGAGTATAAATTTTGGTACCACCGCAGTTATAGGTTGTAGAATTTTTGACATACCACTTACTGATTCTTAAGTGGTATAAATAGGTTTACTGAAGTAATATGACTACGGTTATAAGAATGGCGATTCTCCTTGTAATGAGGCACTTACCGGCGCTGCCCGGCGGTTTCGGAAAAACCTCGGCCAGCCTGACTGGTACTCCGGTTTAACCCTTTGCAGTACGCCGGTTTTCACGAGCCAGTGGTCGTAGGACACAGGACGGGCACTATTACCCGGCACGCCTCCAGTTCCGAGTGCAGCAGGCAGGAGAGATCAAGCACCTGCACCTTGTTCGTGCGGCTGTGAAAAAGCACCGGCAGGACGGCCTTGATCTCGGCCATTCTCTGTTCGATCAGAGGTAGGCCGGTCTCTAATTGAAAATCGTCGTCACTGGCGAGCCAATATCGAGCTCCGATATGCCTCGCGACATCGGTGATGTGAGCCAGGTCGCGCCGCAAGACCTGGTCATCCTTTTTGTAAAACGCCTCTGTCGAGAAAATGATGGGACGCAACGCCTGACGGTTGGTGTTGAGGTACAGACTGACATCCTGATAGGCGACGAAGCGTTCCGCGGGCCCCGTATTTTTGCGGATCCATTCGTACGTCTCCGATTTTTCCCGGGCGAGAACGGCCTGCTTGGCCTTCAGCTCGGAAGAATCCGGCCGGAAGTGATGAAGATACTCTAGAGCCGCTCGCGCGCCGACAGCGGCGAGCGCGAGTCCCAACGCCGCCGCCAGCGCTTTTTCACTGCGTGGACGCCCTGGCCGGAAGTTGTCGCGCAGCATCGAAATGAAGTGCTCTGTCTCCACCCATAGGCCGCTATAGAAGAGCGGCGCGAAGAGCAACAAGAACCGGTCCATCAGCGTGTAGTTCCAAACCAGGGTGAGGCACGAGTAGAAAACAAAGATGAAGTGGATAGGCTTCCATTCCGAGCGGCGGGCCTGCCGGACGGCGCCGGCCAGAATTCCCAGGCTCAAAGTTACGCACAACAAAGTTCCTGCATAAGAGCCTTCTCCTAGCGGAGGAAACAAACAGAGCGACGCCGGCGCTTGCAGGAAGGCGCGCACATTTTCCCCAAGCATGGCGAAAAGGACGCCGGCTGTAGGAACGCAGAGCTTCCAAAATTTTCCGTAGCTGGTGTAAAACAGCCAGGTCTGCTGCCAACCCGCACCTCCCGCCGCGGCGGCTTCCAGGCTCTGCTTGGCATGGGGCCAAGAGAGGCTCAGAACCAGCATTGGCGCTGCGATCGCACAGAAAACGGCGCCCTGGCGAAAAGCCCGCCGACAAAAAGCGAATACCACTATTCCCGCGGCGAGGGCCAGTCCGAACACCCGCATGCCGCCGGCTAATCCCGTGACGGCGGCGGCTGCGGCCGCGCGTGCCACCCGGCTTCCGGGGCGCATGGCTGAATCCGCCATCACCGCGGCTGTCGTCGCCAGAGCCATAAACGGTATGTCGCTGAGCACGGCGCCGCTAAGAAACAGAAAGCTAGGTTGGAAAGCGCAAAGAGCCACAATACAAGCAGCGCTGGCGTTCCCAAGACCGAGGCTGCGGAGCAGTTGAAAACTGGCAATCAGGAACCAGCACGCGAACAGCGCTGTGAGGCCAATTGCATACGAGACGTTCGCGGGAAAAAAAGGCCGCCATCTCCAGATCCAGGACAACAGCCAGGGGTAGAGCACAGGGTACTTGGTTTCGGGCGGCGTTCCCGGCACGCTCGGCAGCCGATAGCCACGGCCCTCGGCGAGCGACCGCGCGGCGCTGAAATAAATCGTGTCGTCGTGATACCAGCCAAACCAATCCTGCGGCTGGCGCGCCCCCAGCTTTGCGAGGAACGCCAGTAGAATGAGGGCGACAATTGCCTGCCACTTGCCGATTTCCCGCATCGTATTCGGAACTATATCAAAACGCCGCGATTTTTCTGAGGCAGCTCTGAGACTAGGGAAAAAGAGTTCCGAAAATAGAGGGGCGTCCTGATGTGTGCGGGCGCAGGTTCCCCTATACTGACAGCCGATTGTTTTTGCTGGGTAAGCATTCTGTGATCTCAGCCCAAGTCCAAGCGAAATCCCGGAGCCGGCGTCCCATGGAAAAATACGTTCGCCGGACTCTCGCCGTACTCTCAACCGGCGCGGCCGCGTTGATCGCCGCGCACATTAGCGCCGCACTGTGGGCGCAGCACGAAGTCACCCAAAACGAATCCGCCGTGGCGATCCATTCCTTGGGTCTCGCTTCGGGCCAAGGCCTATACCACAAACTGGGATCCTACCCATACACGGTGTCCCCGTATATGCCGCTTTTTTACGCCGCGCAGGCCGCTCTTCACCGGCTCGGGCTGCCGCCCTTTCAGGCAGGGCGGCTCTTGTCGATTTTAGGACTCGCCGGCATCCTTTGGGGAGTCTGGAAAATTTTGCGATTGAGCGCGGGCGAAACCTATGCAACCTGGGCGGGGACGCTGCTGGCCGCTTCCACAGCAAACTTGATATTCTGGGGAACCGTCGGCCAGGTAGACGTGCTGGGCCTTGGCTTTTCAATCAACGCCCTCTATTGCTACCTGCGCTATCGCCGGGCGCACGAAGGCCGGTATCTGCTTTGGTCGGGAGCTTTCGCGCTGGCGGCCCTGTTTACGAAGCAAACCCTCATCGCCGCCGGCTGCACGATCCTGATCTGCCTCGCATCGGAGAACCGGCGGCGCGCCGCGTGGTTTGCGCTTTCTATCGCCGGAGCGGGAATTTCCTTGGCGGCCGCCGTGAACTACGGAACCTCCGGCGGATTTCTCGAAAATACGGTGTTCGCCAACATCAACCCGTTCAGCTCCGTCAAGTTCGCCGCGCAGCTACGCTATCTTTTGCCGGTGACTTGCGGATCGATGCTCATCGCCGCAGCGGGCCTGCCGGCGGGCCTACGCGAGGGTCTCCATCCGCTCTACACCTACGCGGCGGCATCGCTGGCCGTGCTGTTGGGCACCGGCTCTAAAATCGGCGCGGATCTTAACTACCAGCTCGAGACGATGATGGCTTTGGCGTTGTGCGCCGGATGGAGCTTGCACCGGCTCCGCTTTTTTCCCTTATGCTTGGAAAAGTCCCGCAGTGCCGTGACGCTTTTGCAGGCTCCTCTGCTCGTCTATATAGTGCTGAATTTCGTGATGGGTGGGAGAATTCTGAACGACCGCATTTTCCAAGAGATAAGCCGCCGCGAGGAGTACGCGCAACTACGGCCTTATTTGGACTCTGCAAAAGGCCCGGTGATCTCGGTGCAATTCGACCCTCTGTTGCAGTCGGGGCGGCGGCTTGAAGTCGAGCCGCTGATTTACACCTTGATGGTCGGAGCGGGGCGTGTGGACCCCGGGCCCGTTTGCCGCGATCTGGCGGCTGGAAAGTTTTCTTTGGTGATTTTGTTTGAGGATCTGTTCCAACCGCCCGCCGCTCCTCGCGATGCCGAGTTACCTTCGCTTCCCGCCCCGGCTTTGGATGCGATTCGCCGCAACTACCGGCTGGCCGGGCACATTCCCGGCTCACTGCTCGCTGGCGACTACATCTACCAGCCTGCTAACGGACCGAGCTAGCCGCCAAAGCCCGCCGCCAGCGCCTGGTTCTCCTCGAGTTCGAGCGAGCCCGCATCCATGCGGCGCCCGTACATGGCCAGTTCGAAGCGGTCTTTCACGCCTGTTTTCTCAAAGATGTGCATGAGATGAACTTTTACCGTGCCCGTGGTAATGCAAAGGGCGTCCGCGATTTGCTTGTTTTTCATCCCTCGGGTCACAAGAGCCACAATTTCTTCTTCGCGGGCTGTCAGGTGAGGAGTGTTGCGCCTGTTAATGAAGCCGACGAACTGGTCGGAGATGGAATTTTCAATCCAGATGTTGCCGCGAGCGACGGTCCGCAGGCAATCGAGAATCGTAGCGACCGGCAGCGTCTTCTTCAAGATCCCACGAGCGCCGACCTGGAGCGCCCGGAACGATTCAATCTCGCTGATTTCGGCCGCCCATAGGATCGGCTCGGTCTGCGGCGAGCGAACCTTCATGTCGGCGATGAGCTGGAAGACGGCCTTCGTGCCGAAGGCCTTGTCAATCAGGCACACGGAAGGCTTTTGCTGCTCGACCAGCTCGATCGCGGCTTTCGCCGTCGCCACGGAACCGACGAACTGGAGATCTTTTGTCCCTTCCAGACTGCGGCGCAATCCTTCCACGACGATCGGCTGCGATTCACAAGTGGCTATGGTAATCATCTCGATTCTCTCCGGCGCTCCCCAATCTGCCCTGGCATCGTGGCTTATCACTGTAGACTGTTGGCATAAGCCATCTATGAGTACCAGGGACAGTTCGGTACTATATCAGATTTTTCCTAGGATGCAACCAGAATTTTCTTAAACGCAAATAGTACCGCCCGGGGGATCCCACCTTGGATTTTCCATTAAGTTTTTGAATACAAATGGCTTGTATCCAAAGCACCGCCCGGCCCCCGAGAAACCTTACGAGCGTCTAAGAAAAATCAAACTCCGGCGGCAGCTTAAACCTCCTTTCGAAATCTAAGAGTTTTCCCCGAGCACCCCCTAAAACCATCGGCGCGGGCGGGCCGACCGCAGCCGAACGCGGCAGCCGCCTCCGGAGCCAACCAGAGCAGGGCAAGAAGGCCCGGTAATACAACGTCAAACGGCGGCTCTGGCGGATGATCTTGTATATTCTCGACAGCGGATAGATAAGCGTGAGGAAACGGCGCGAGAATCTCTGGGAAAATTTTCAGCGGAATTTCCAGTCAATCCGGATTCACAGCCGGGCGCGACAACGAAAATCGCCTGGGCCCGCCAAAATCAGCTTGCCAGCTTGACAGATCGTAGACGCGCACGGCTCCCGCACTGCTCCGGAAAACCTCGGGAAGCGCGGCCTGCGAAGCCGCCATCTTATCTCTAACCAGCGGCGAGACCGCTTCGATGTAGTAGTCGCCATCGACGGCCAGCCAGTAGCGTGCCCCAATTGTCCGTCCCACATCGGTCCAATGGTCGAGCTGTTGTTGCAGATCGCGAGTATCGGTCTCATAAAATGGCGCAGTGGTGAAAGCCAATGGCCACACAGCCTGGCGGCCGGTGTATAGATAGAGGCAGATATCCTCGGAGGCGAGGATTTTCGCCGACGTGCCCGTGTGGGTCGTGATCCAGTGGTACGCTTCGGCCTTTTGCTTTTGCAGCGCGGCGCGCTGTTTCCCGTCCTCGCGCAGCCGCGCCCGCGAGTCGTTCATGTAAGCGGCGGCGGCGGCGCAAGCGGTCCCCGCCAGTCCTGCGGCAATGAGTCCGGCGATTATTTTCTCGGCGAGCTCACCGCCCTGGCCCAACGTTTTCCGAACCATGCTCGCCAAATGGACGCCTTCCATCCATGCGCCGGCGTAGAACAGGGGCAGGAAGGGGACCAGAAAACGGCTCATGATCGGATAATTCCACACGAGCGTGACAGGAAGATAGAAAAGCAGCACCCAGTGAATGCTCTGCCAGCCTTGCCGCCGTGCTTTTCGAATGATGCCGGCGGCAATTCCGGCGGTCAGCACGATGCAGAGCAGCGCGCCGCCAAAAGGTCCCAGCGCGGCCGGCGGGGGAAACAGGCACTGAGAGGCCGGCGTCACCAGCAGATCCTTTACATTTGATTGCACCATTTCCCGAAAAACCGGCCAGCTAGGTACGCTCAGCTTCCAAAACGCCCAATAGCTGGTGTAGTAGAGCCAGGTTTGTCGCCAACCGAGGCTGGCTGCGGCACCTCCCGGCAAAACAATGCTGCCGGCGGGCAGGGTGGCGGCGACAACAGGGGCAGCAGCCAGACAAATCAGAACTGCATGGCGATACCGCTTGCGCGAAACCGCCGCGGCCGCTAAGCCAAGCACGACGGCCGCTCCCACGCTGCGGATCCCGGCCGCAGCCCCCGCTAGGAGCCCGATCCCGAGCGGAGCCCAGATTCTCTCGTTTTCCGAGACGAGGTCATGCCATGCGATGGCCGTCATCGCCAGCGCCATGAAAGGCACCTCACTGAGAACAGCGCCGCTCAAGGCGAGGAAATGCGGATGCAACGCCGTCAGCGCCACACAGACCAAGGCAGCCCACTCGCCGAGCCAAGCGCGCAGCCAGCAAAAAGAGGCGATGAGGAACCAGCAGGCGAAGAGCAGCGTCAACTGGAGCGCCAGACGCACGTTCTGAGGAAATAGAGGCTTCCATCGCCACACCCAAGAAAGGAGCCACGGGTACAAGGAAGGATACTTACTCTGAGGCGCCGCCACCGCACCAGGGGCCGGCAAACTGGGCAGTGTGTAGCCCTGTCCCGCGGCCAGGGCCCGGGCGGCGCTGAAATAGACCGTATCGTCGTGATATCTGCCGAAATTGTTTTCCGGGTGCAGTGAGCGGGCATATCCGACAAAGGCTGCCAGAATCGCGGCCAAAATCACCCAGGGGAAAAATTTTGCGCCCTTCCCGTATAACGGCGGGATTTTCATAAGCGCGGCGCAGAAGCCTGCCTCTGGGACTCGGGAGAGGTCACAACAGGGCGCAGATCATACAGGCGGACAGATCCTGAAGAGCTCCGAAACAACACGGGCAGCGGCGCCAGGGCTTTTTCTATCTCTTTCTCAATTTGCGCATCGGCGTATTCTCCGTCCACTCGGACCCAATACTGGGCATGGATATGGCGGGCCGTGTCGAAAATATGGGCCATCTCTTCTTTCAAGGTCTGCGGATTTCTGCTGTAGTAATACTCGGTAGAGAAAGCAATCGGGCGCATGCCGCGCCGCCGGGTGTAAAGGTAAAGGCCTCCGTCGTCCCAGGCGGCAAAGGCCGCAGAGGGCGCCGTGTTGGCGTTGACCCAAGCGTACAGTTCCCGTTTCTGTTGCAACCGGCGGGCATGGCTGGGGATTACCCTCGTTACATAGTCCCAGTCGTAGCGGGCGCCGGCCTCCAAACCGCGGACGGCGAATAACACAAGTCCCGCCGCCAGCGGCGCCATCAGGAACTTGGCCCGAGTCCGTCCGGCCCGGCAGCTCTGTGCAGCCAGTCCGCTGAGATAACGAGCCTCCGTCCAAAGGCCGGCGCACAGCAACGGCAAAAACGGCAGCAGGAACCGCTCGATCATTTCGCGATTCGTCCAGCAGAGAATGATCGCAGTATGCAAGAAAAATACGAAATGAATGACCTGCCATCCGGTTTGCCGCGCGTGCCGGAAGACTCCGGCCAGAACGGCAGCCGTCAGCGGAAAGAGCAGATAAACGAGCCGGCCGCCGGGCGGCGGAAATTGAAAATACAAGCCCGGGGTTATGGCAAACATCAGGCAATTTTGAGCGATCAGATAGCCGAAGGCGTGCAGGGAGGAAACGCTGAGTTTCCAGAAGCCGATGTAGTTCGTATAAAACAGCCAATTGCTTTGAAAAGCGGCCCCGCCGCTCCGCACCCATGAATCGAGCCCATGGCTGTCGTGCGCCAGGGAAAGTCCCCAACCTACGAGCGGCGCCCAGGTTGCCACGAAAACGGCAACCATGCGAAAGCGCCGCCGGAGAACGGCGGCAATCAAAAAGCCGCCCACGATGGCAACTCCGATGCTGCGAGTTAGAACAGCCAGGGCGGCCAGAAATCCGGCGGCAGCGCACAGGAAAAAGTCTTCGCGCCTCCTTAGGGCGCACTCAGCAGCCGCGGCCGCGGCCAGCGTAAGCGCCATCATGGGCACATCCGTCAGCAGCTTGGTGCTTAGCACCACAAATACGGGCTGGAAGCCAAGGAAGATCGTCACACCCAAGGCCGCCCATGGGCCGGCCTTGAGCGTTCGCAGCAGAGCATAGGCGGCGGCTAGGGCTGAGACGCCAAAGAGGGCGGCCAGCGCTTGCATCGCTTCCAGATTGTCTGGAAAGCGCGGATTCCAGCGCCAGACGAGCGAGAAAAGCCATGGCACGAAAATGGGATATTTGGTTTGCGCCGGCGACGCGCTCGTGGGAACGGCGAGACTTGGAATCGTGTAATGCCCGTTTTCAGCGAGCGCCTGCGCTGAGACCATCAGCATGGTATCGTCGTGATATTGGCTGAACGCAGCCGACGCATGGATCCGGGAAGACCACACAAACCAGGCGGTCAAAAAAACTCCGAGTATGAGCAGAGGAAGGCGGCTCTGCGCGGAAACGCCGATACCGATGCGTCCGGGCGGGGCTTTCGGAACGGTCTGGGCGCGGAGGTCGGCGGCAATGACGCCCGGCGCCTGGAGCGGCTCTACCATGCGGTCAAGAAATGGACCCAGCTTCAGAATCTCCGGCGCAGCCGGGCCGCCCGCCCGCAGAGGAGCGCAGGTCTGGCCTCTGAACCGGCAATGGCCATTCTATTGCGGCGGGAAACGAACAAGAATCGGGTATATACCCGATTCTGAATCTCACTCAGTCGCGAATTGCCGGAAGAGAAGCCCTAAAGCCCCGCAATCCTTAGCGGACTATAGCCGGGGCAGCGGCGATCTCGGGCCGGCGCTTGTGCCACTCCGTGGCCTGCTCATAGGCGTGGCCCACCAGCAGAACACTGGCTTCATCGAAGGCACGCCCGAAAATCTGCAACCCAATAGGCAGGCCCTGCGCATCGAAACCGCAGGGAACTGAAAGCGCCGGAACGCCAGCCACATTGAGCGCTCGCACCAGGCGGGTCGAGCCGAGCCGAACGTCCTCCTGGCGGCCGCCGATCTCGATTGTGCTCTGGCCGATTCGGGGCGCCGTCAAAGGCGTCGCCGGCGTCACAACGGCGCGCACCTGCTCGAAGATGCACTGAAAGGTTTGGATCAGTTGCCGCCGCCGGCGCTGCGCATCTAGATAGTCGGTAGCCAGGATGAACTGGCCTTCGTCGAGCAGCGCCAGCACATCAGCCCCAATATCAGCACGGCGCGTCGGAAGAAGGCGGCGGTGCACGGCAGTAGCTTCCGGCATCAGTATGAGCCGGCCAATGACGGTGAAGTCCTCGATTTCCGGGATCTCGATTTCCCGGATTTCGGCTCCCAGATCCTCCAGCGTCTTCACCGCCGCCCGCACTGCTTTTTCTACTTCCGGTTGCAGGCGTTCAAAATAATAATTGCGCGGAATCCCGATCGGCACTCCTTGCAGTTTCGCCTCCACCGGCAAACTGATCGGGAGGAAAGCTTTAGTTGCTGAACTCTCGTCGCGGGAATCATGCCCAGCGACGGCGTTCAACACGATCGCGGCGTCGCGGACCGTCCAAGTAAAGTGGCCGACATGATCCAGCGTATGGCCCAAAGGAAACACGCCGCGACGGCTGACGCGGCCGAACGTCGGCTTAAGGCCGACAACGCCGCAAAAGGCCGCGGGGATGCGAACCGAGCCTCCTGTATCCGAACCGAGCGAAAACGCGCACATTCCGGCGGCGAGGGCCGCGGTTGACCCGCCGCTCGACCCTCCAGGGATGCGCGAGACATCCCAGGGGTTGTGAATCGTTCCGAAATGCGGGTTGTTGCTGGTGATGCCATATGCCAGCTCGTGCAGGCCCGCCTTCCCTAAAAGGACTGCTCCGGCATCGCGGAGCCGCTCGATCACCGCTGCGTCGTAATCGGGCACGAAATTTTGGAAAATCTTCGACCCTACGGTGGTCGGGGTCCCCTTGGTGTAAAACAGGTCCTTGGCCGCGTACGGAATGCCGTGCAGCGGACCACGGTAATTCCCCGCCCGGATCTCGCGTTCGGCTTGCCGCGCCTGCTCCAGGGCGGTCGATTCCATTACGGTGATATATGCGTTGAGCGCCGGATTCAGTTTGTGGATTTGCGCAAACGTCTCCACCGCCAACTCGACCGGCGAAATCTTTCCTGATTGGATTTGCCCGCCCAGCTCCGCAATGGTCACAGCTCGCCCTCGCGGCCGGCTTGGAATATGATTGCAGGATCCGTCACGCTCAGGTCGCGGTCAAGAACCCTGCGCGTGTCAGTCCATAGAGAATCGAGTATCGGGGAAATGGCATCCAACTGCTGCTCGGGAATTCCGAACCGGAGGACCTGCGCAATCGTTTTCCACATAGGGTTACTCTACCACCGCTCGCGCGGGCCTTTCTATGCCGCCCGGCCTTCGGCTACTGACGCAAGAACATCCACAAGCTGCGAGCCGAAGATCCGAAACCAGCGTCCGCGGTTTCGCTATACTGGGGTCAAGGAAGGGTGAGTGGTTTTTATGCGGCGACCTATTCTTTTATCGACTATCGTTTTAACCACAATCGTTTTCTGCGTCGAGCTGGTGTCCTGCAAAACCAGCCCGCCGCCTTCCGAGCGGCTGCACGCCACCGTGTTGATGCGTGACGGAACCCAGGTCAGCGGCATTGTCACCGCGAGTTCGCCCTCGCAAATCACCCTCGCCGGCGATGACAATACCACCCGAACGATTCCCATGAAAGATGTTCAATCGGTGAACTACGACCAGCAGCCCGTCGCCCAAGCCGAGGCTCCGCCGGCGGCGGCGCCTTCACAATCGGGCCCGCCGGCGAGACAGCCGCAACCACCGGTCCAGTCGCAGCAGCCGGTTCATCAAGGCCATTACCACCCCCAGCAGAGTGCTGTGCAGACCAAGACCTACGCGCTTCCGGTGGGCACACAGGTATCGGTGCGAACCGAGGAAACGATTGATTCGAGCAAAGCGGTGGAAGGCCAGACGTTTGCGGCCGAGGTCACGAACGATGTTCTGGATGCCAACGGGGATGTGGTGATCCCGCGCGGATCCAATGCGCAAATCGTTATCCGCTCGGCGTCGCGGGGTGGCCGGTTCCGCGGCGCGTCGGACCTCGTGCTCGATCTGCAAACTGTCTCCGTGGACGGCCGGCAATACCGGCTGGACACAGCCGACGTCCAGCAGCGAGGTAAGGAAGGCATTGGCGCGAATAAACGCACCGCGGAGTACACCGGCGGGGGCGCGGCGCTCGGAGCCATTATCGGCGCCATCGCCGGCGGGGGTAAAGGAGCGGCGATCGGAGCGGCTTCCGGGGCCGGAGCCGGCGCCCTCACGCAGATTCTAACCAAGGGCAGCGCAGTCCGCGTTCCGGCCGAAACTGTCCTGACATTCCGATTGGATAAACCTCTCCGCGTCGTTGCGGCGAGATAGCCCGCCTTAGGCCCGCTGCGTCTCCGCGTTCACGGGCCGGCTTTTCTCCGCGCAACCACCTCCTACAATTTGCCGGCGCCGCAGGGGGAGGCGGCGCACAAGCTCTTGCACGGCTCGATTCCGGCGAGTCGTTGCGCCGATGGCGGGCGGGCGGCTTCCCACGCTCCGCGGGTCGCCGTATGCCCCGGTTCCCGAGCTCCGGTTGACATCGGGGAACGGTCGCACTATGCTGAGCGCCATGAAAATGCACCTCTTTGCTCTGGCAACTGTCCTTTTTGCGCTCGCGCCGGCTTCCGCCGCGGAACTGAAGCAAGGCCCGCCGCTGCCTTACCACCTGGTGAGGGATTGGGCCAAGCTGCCCAAGGGAATGAATTTCGGTGAAGCGTCCGGCGTCGATGTAGACAGGAACGGCAATGTTTGGGTATTTAACCGCAGCGATCACCCGATCATCGAACTAGACAAGCACGGCGAGGTGATTCAGGCTTGGAACGAAAATGTGCTGCGCGTGAAGGGAGCGCACGGGACGCGCGTCGATCCCGACGGCAACCTTTGGTTCATCGACCGGGACGGCCACGTGGTTTTCAAGACCACTCCCGCCGGCAAGATTCTCATGCTTTTGGGCCGGCAGGGAATCAAGGGCGAGAACGACAGCAAAGAGTACTTCAACCTGCCTACCAACGTCGCGTTCGCTCCGAACGGCGACTTCTTCATCTCCGATGGCTACGGCAACTCGCGGGTCATCAAATTCAATAAAGACGGCGAATACCTCCTTCACTGGGGAAAGAAGGGGACGGCGGATGGCGAATTCAACCTCGTGCACGACGTCGCCCTCGATTCGCGCGGACGCGTCTACGTCGCCGACCGGAGCAACAGCCGGGTCCAGATCTTTGATCAGAACGGCAGGTTTCTTGGGAAATGGACAGACGTCGGGCAGCCCTGGGGCCTCTATTACGTCCCTAAGGAAGACGCCCTCTACATGTGCGACGGTCTGAACAACCGCATCGTCAAGCTGAACACGGAGGGTCAGATCCTGGGCACTCTCGGCTCCTACGGCAAGATCCCAGGAAAACTCGATTACGCCCACAGCATCGCGGTGGATCCAAACGACGGCAGCATCTACGTGTCGGAGATCAAGAACTGGCGCGTGCAGAAGTGGGCGAAAAACACCAACTGACCGCTGCTGGAACCGCCGTTGCCGAAAAAGGGCCGGCTTCCTGCTCCCGGAAACCGGCCCAGGAAGCCGATGAAGGTTCCGTTCGAAATCAGAACGTCAGCTTCAGGCCGAACTGGATAATACGCTCCGAGTTGGGAAGTTGGAAGTTGTCTTGCACCACTGCCGTGATTCTTCCCACCTGAGCCGACGACATATTGCTGTTGGGGAGCTGAAAATTGACGTTGTTGAAGACATCGAAGAATTCAGCGCGGAATTGCAGGTTGACCCGTTCGGTGATTTTCGTTCCTTTCAAGATTCCGAGGTCGGTGTTGAAAAACCGCGGTCCCCGCAAAATGAATCTTCCGGCGTTGCCAAAGGTCCCCGGGGCGTTCACAGTAAATTTCGAAGTGTCGAACCACTGCAACACCTGCTGGCCGTGCGACCGGTCATAGGGGAGCTGCGCGCTGCCGCCGCCTTTGTAGTCGGCCCGGTCCGCGTTCACGCCGCTGAAGGAATTATCGGCGCCGCTGGTCACAGTGAACGGAAAACCGCTCTGCTTGGTGACGATGGGATTGATCTGCCACCCGCCCAGCAGCTTATTCCTCAATCCCGCTTTGGGCCCCGGAACCTCCCACACGCCGGAAAACTTGAAGTTGTTGGGCACATCGTTCTGCGAAAGGCTGTGCTCGTTCTTTAGCGTGAACGGGTTCGTGTTGCTCAGGTTGTCCAGGCTCTTCGACCACGCATAGTTCGCCAGAATCGTAAAACCGTGCGAGAAGCGCTTCTCGACGTTCAACTGCAACGCATTGTATTCGCTGTTGCCGCCCGGATTGGCGTACTGAATGCTTCCATCGGTCTTGTAGATGCGCCGGTCCTGGGTGTTGGCCACGGTGGAAGCGCCGGGAACGTAGATCGCCGGGTTTTGCTGCAAGTTTATCGGCAGATAGGTGCCCTTGTTGCCCACGTACGCCACGCTTGCCACCCAGTCCCGGCCGATTTGCCGCTCGAGCCGCAGGCTCCAGACCGTCAATTCGGGAATCCGGTAGTCCAGCGGGAAGTAATTTACGATGCTGTTTAGCGGGGCAAAGACGAAATTCGGCCCCGGCACTTGCGGTCCGAAGTTGCTCGGGAACGGGTTGGCCAAGCCTTTGCTTCCGTAAGGATCCTGGAAGGAAACGGAATTCAACGTGAACGTGCCGGCAAAGGGGGCCGTATCAGCGTAGCCGTTGAAGGTTCCGCCCGACGGAACAGGCGTGTAGTAAATGCCCGCCCCGCCCCGCAGGCTCGTTTTTCCGTCCTGGGTCAACCGGTAAGCAAAGCCGATGCGCGGCTCGACATTCCACCAATTGGGATTGACGCCCGCCACCGGGCAGCCCGGATCGCCGCCGTAAAAGAATCCGAACGGCGCGTTCGGATAGCGCTGCGACTTCGCAGTGTTGTTCGGCTGGAAGCAGACTACACGCCCGTCGCGATCATAGTAAGGAATGTAGGGATCCCAACGCACACCCAGATTCAGCGTCAGCCTTTGGTTGACTCTCCAGTCATCCTGGACAAAGAAGCCCCACTTTGTCCCTTTCAGATTTTTGAATTCGCCGCCTCCCTGGGTAAACGAGGACGCCTGGCCGAGCATGAAGTCAGCAAGGCCGTTGCCTGACAATTGCCCGTTGAAAGTGAAGTTCCCGGCCATCTGGAAGGTATTGATCAGATGGTTCGAGACCCGCACAGCCTCGCCGCCGAAGCGGAACTGGTGGGCGCCGCGGATTTTGGTCACCACTTCGCGAATCGTGAAGTCGCCGCGGTCAAACTGGCCGAAGTGATTCGTATTGATGTTGAAGCCTCCCGTCACTGATACAACAAGTTCCGGGGGCGCCTTCACCGTAGAATCCTGCGGCCCCAAGATATTGACCCCCATGTCCCGGAAGCTGAAAGGCGCGCTGGAAAGAGATCCGCCGCGCTGCCGGTTCAGGCCGAACGTGGTGTTAAACAGAAACGTGGGAGAGACCGTGTAAGTGTGGTTGACAGCGATATTCTGGACCCGCACCTGGTTGCCGGTGTTGGGATCGGCGAGAACGTTTCCCGGCACGTTCGCCGGCGGGGCCTTGAAATTGGTGAAGAAGTAGTGCCCGCTGATCTGCTGCTTCCCGAGGATGTAATCCGGCTTCACCATGAATTGATCTTCCGTCTGCGCAATTGGCGCGCCCGGGAAGGTCAACTGGCCGTTCGGACCGTTTGGCAGCGGAATGTTTTTCAAAAAGTTCAGGGACGGCGGGCTTAGGCGGCTGGCAGGAATCTGATTGTTGGTGAATGCCTGCCCGGTCGTCGGATCGATAAGCTGCTTGGAAACTGCCGAGAAATCGCCGTTGCGCTGCGCCGCCGTCGGCACAAACTGCACCTGGCCGGCCGGCACGTTTCTGACTCGGGTGCCCTGATAAGTCCCGAAAATGAACAGCTTGTCTTTAACGATCGGCGCGCCGGCGCTGCCGCCGAATTGATTGCGCTTCAGAGCGTCCTGGGTAGGCGCGAAGAACTGCCGCGCATTCAGATCCCCATTCCGCAGAAACTCGAAGAGCGACCCGTGGATCTCGTTTGTCCCCGAGCGCGTAACGATGTTTACGATGCCGCCTCCGGCGTTTCCATATTCGGCGGTAAAGTTGCTAGAGAGAAGGCTGAATTCCTGCACCGCGTCAGGGTTGGGAAACGGCAAGCTGGTATTCAGGTATGTGTCGTTGTGATCGGCGCCATCCATTTGGAAATTGACCTGCCCGGAACTGGAGGAGCTGAGCAGGCCGGCTCCGTTGATATTCGGCGTTTCCTCCCCGGGGTATACCCCGCCCTGGCCACAGATGCGGCAACTGTTTCTGCCGGAGTCCACTGTGCCCACAGAGAGATACATCAGCCGCTCCGGCCTTCTTCCATTCAGCGGTAGCTCGACGATCGGTCTCTGATTAATGACCTGGCTGCCGGTCGCCGTGCGCGTGGTGACCAGCTCGGTTTCTCCGGTTACAGTCACCTCGTTCGATACCTGGCCGACCTGAAGCGTAACGGGCACGTTGGCAACCTGGTCAACCACCAGCGTGATACCGGACTGCACGTAAGTGGTGAATCCTGCTTTTTCGACTCGCAATTCGTAGGCGCCGACCGGCAGCCGAGGGAACACGTACGCGCCGTCGGCGCCGGTGGTGGTGGACTGCGTGAATCCGGTTTCCGTGTTGCGGACCGTCACTCTGGCGTCGGGCACGCCCGCCCCCGTAGCGTCCGTTACTACTCCGCCCAGGTTTGCGGTCGTATATTGCGCAGCCGCCGGCGAACTGGTGGCCAACATCAACGCGATGACCATGAAAAACAATCCCGCAACAATCGCGACAAACTTTTTTGCGCAGAGCATATGTCTCATTCCTCTGTCCGGCCGCGGCCGGAACACTCACAATTTTGTCGATCTCCGGGCACGAGATAAACCTGCTGCGATGATGGCAGGACGGCCGCTACCCGGCGGCCATACGACGCAAGCGCCTGCTACCCTGAACGCGCTTCGGCCCCTAAATATGCAGAGTTAGTTTCGCATGGACAGCGATGAGAGTCAATGCGGGGCGCAGTGTGGGTTAACCGTTGTTACGCTGCGGCGCTCCCCGGTCCAGCGCGGCAGCACCTCGGAAGTCGGCTCTCCGCGCTGGCGGGCCTGTTGTCGGACGGAAGTCGCGGAGCTTGCGCGAACGGCCATGGCCGCCTTTGCGAAACGCCTTCCCGCGCCGGCGATCCGAGCCTCTCGTCCTGTGCGGGTCCTGCCGGCGACGCGGAAGCCTTCCAGTGAAATATAATGAATCCTATGGGTGAAACCAGCGTATTTTGGCTGCGGGTGACGCTGGCTTTGTACTCGCTTGGCCTCGGCCACGCGCTGCTGACGGTGATCAGGCGCCGCCAGAGGCTGTTCACCGCAGCGCTGGTCGCTTTCTGTGTCGCAGCCGTCTTTCACCTCGTCTCCATTGTGGAAGAAGGCTTTGCCGTCGGGCGGTTCCCGGTAATTAATCTCTATCAGTCTTCGTCGTTGATCGGATTCCTGATCACGCTGCTGTTCTTACTCGCCTACTGGCGATACAAATACGACAGCCTGGCGGTTTTCATTTTCCCCATCGTCTTTATCTTTACCCTGGTGGCCAGCCTCGGCCATCCGGTCGAGCCTTGGTCGAGCCCCGTCCTGCGAAGCTCCTGGCTCTTCTTGCACGTGGTGCTAGCGCTGCTCGGCTACGCGGCGCTGTTTCTGACCTGCGTGGCCGCGATCATGTATCTGATTCAGGAGCGGGAACTGAAGTCCAAGAAGCCGCGCGCGTTTTACCACTGGCTGCCGCCACTCGGCGCGCTTGACGAATTGGGGTACCGGACGATGGCCGCAGGCTTTGTCCTGATTACACTGGGACTGATTGCGGGCTCCTGCTGGGCCTTTATCGAATGGGGCACTCGCTGGGTCGTGGACCCCAAGATTATTCTGTACTTCGTCACGTGGGGCGTATATCTGATCCTGATATTCACCCGCTGGACGATTGGCTGGCGCGGGCGCAAGGCCGCGTATCTCGCCATTTTCGGCTTTTGCTGCGCAGCGCTCACCTGGATGGTTGACAGCGGCGTGCACTCGTTCCTGAAACGCTGATGAATTTATTGGTCGTCGGATTGAGCCACAAGACCGCGCCGGTTGACGTGCGCGAGCAGATGGCTCTGCCCGAGGCGGAAATGGCCGGCGTTTTGACCGCTCTCACTTCCCGCCCGGGAATCGCCGAAGCGCTCATTTTCTCCACTTGCAACCGTGTGGAATTCACCGTGCGCGCCGAGCCGGAAACCGACGCCGTAGCGGAGGTCTATTCTTTCCTCGCCAATGATTGCCGGCGTCCAATCGAGAAACTGGAACGGCACCTGTATCGCTATAGCCAGAGTGAGGCCATTCGTCACTTGTTCCGGGTGGCTGCCAGTCTGGATTCCATGGTCGTCGGCGAACCGCAGATCCTGGGCCAGGTGAAAGACGCGTATGCGATCGCAAAGGCCGCCGGGGCGCTGGGAGGACCGCTCGAAGAGATCGTCAGCCGGTCGCTGCACGTAGCCAAGCGCGTGCGCAGCGAGACCGGCATCGGCCAGATGGCCGTTTCGGTCAGTTACGTGGCCGTGGAACTGGCGCGGAAGATTTTTGGCACGCTGGCCGGCCACACAGTCCTGATTCTTGGCTCGGGCAAAATGTCGGAGCTCGCCGCCCGGCATCTGCGCCGTTCCGGTGCCCCCGCGGTTTTCGTCGCCAACCGCACGTATGAAAAAGCCGTCGAGCTCGCGTCGCGCTTCGAAGGCCGGCCGGTGCCGTTCGAGCAGCTATTTGAGTTTCTGCCGCACGTCGACATTGTAATCAGCTCGACCGGAGCGCCCGGCTATATCATCACCCGGCCCCGCGCTGAGGCCTTGATGGCCGCCCGCAAGAACCGCCCGATGTTTCTGATCGATATCGCCGTGCCACGGGATATCGATCCCGAAGTCAATAAAATCGACAACCTCTTTGTTTACGACATTGACGATCTCCAGCAGGTGGCCGATTCCAACAAGCGCGAGCGGGAGCGCGAGGCGGAGCGGGCCGAAGCCATCGTCGACGAGGAAGTGGCAAGCATGATGGCGCGGCTCAAGGCGCACGAAATCGCGCCCACGATCGTCTCGTTGCAATCGGAGCTCGATCGCATCCGGCGGGCGGAGATGGAGCGGCACCGGCAGCGCCTGGGCAGCCTCACGCCCGAACAGCAGCGCGCAGTGGACGAGCTGACTCGCGGCATTATCAACAAGATTGCGCATACCCCCATCAGCCAACTGAAGAGCCTGGCCAATCACCCCGACGGTCTGCACGTGATCGACGTCGTGAAGCGCGTTTTTAACTTAAAAGATTGAAAGCAGGAAATAGGGTCCAACGAACGCCGATGAAAGCTACCGCGAGATCGCCCCGCGCGGCCCGCCGCCGGTGGGATGTGTGCGAACGGTTTTTGCTTTTTCCGGCGTATCGCTGCGGGTTTTTCCGATGATCATCGGATCGCGCGGTTCGCAATTGGCGCTGCGGCAGGCCCACTGGGTGGCGGCCCAACTGCCGGGAGCCGAAGTCGAAGTCATCAAAACCACCGGGGACCAGATCACGGCTTCTGCGTTCTCTCCCGGCGGCGCCAAGGCTTTATTCACGAAAGAGATCGAGGAAGCGCTGCTCGACGGCCGCATCGATCTCGCGGTGCACAGCCTCAAGGATATGCCGGTGCAGATCAACTCGGGTTTGACCATAGCCGCCATCCCCGAACGCGAGGAAGTGCGCGATGCGCTGGTTGGCTCCAGGCTTTCCAGCTTGCCTGAAGGGGCCCTGGTGGGCACCAGTTCGCTGCGCCGAGCGGCGCAGCTTCGTCATTTGCGGCCAGATCTCCGCGTGGAAAATCTTCGGGGGAACGTGGATACGCGCTTGCGGAAACTGGAGGAAGGCCGTTACACCGCCATCGTGCTCGCCGCCGCCGGCCTGCGACGGCTTTCGCTGGAAGGCCGCATCGCCGAGCTGCTCGACCCCGAGCTGATGTGCCCCGCGGTAGGCCAGGGAGCCCTGGCCATCGAGACGCGAGCCGGTGATGAACGCATGCGCAAGATTCTGGCGCCCCTCGACGATCCCCGCGCCCGCGCCGAGGTGGCCGCGGAGCGTGCAATGTTGGCCGAACTCGGCGGGGGCTGCCAGGTTCCGATCGGCGGCTCGGCCCGCCTGAGGGACGGGGAACTGCGCCTGATCGCCGTGGTCGCTTCACCCGATGGACAGCAACTGATCCGAGTCTCAGTGGAGGGCCCGGCTTTGGATCCTGCCGCTGTAGGCCGCCGGGCCGCGCACGAACTGCTGGTGCGGGGGGCAAACAAAATCCTCGAGCAGGTGTATACCCGGTGAGCGGCGGCGAAACCGGCAAAGCGGCGCGGATCCCGCCGGTCGCCCTCGTAGGGGCGGGACCCGGCGACCCGGAGTTGATTACCCTCAAAGGTCTGGAGTGCGTCCGGCAGGCCGACGTAATCCTGTACGACAATCTGGCCCCGGTCGCCCTGCTCGATCAAGCGCGGTCCTGCTGCATCAAGACCTACGTAGGCAAAAAGCGCACCGAGCATGCCCTCACTCAGGACCAGATCAACCATCTCATGATCGAGCACGCCCGGGCCGGCCGGCGTGTTGTACGCCTCAAGGGCGGCGATCCGTTTCTTTTCGGCCGTGGTGGAGAGGAGGCGCAAGCGCTGGCAGCCGCGGGCATATCGTTCCAAGTCGTTCCCGGGGTGAGTTCCGCGATGGGCGCGGCCGCCTATGCCGGCGTCCCGCTCACTCACCGCGACCACACTTCGGCGGTTACGTTCGTGAGCGGGCATGAAGTGGAGAAGATCGACTGGGCCCGCGTCGGCGCCTCGGACACCATCGTCGTGTTTATGGGCCTGGTGAGCTGCTCGGAGATTGCCCAGCGCCTCATCGCCGGAGGCCGCTCGCCATCCACGCCGGCCATCGCAGTGCGCTGGGCCACGCGTCCCGACCAGCGCGTCGTGGCCGGCACTTTAGCCGATCTCGGGCGGAAGATTGCGGAGGCCGCCCTCAAGCCGCCGACCATCATCATCATCGGCGAAGTCGTGCGCCTGCGCGAGAATCTTGACTGGTTTGAGAGGCTCCCGCTCTTCGGGAAGACCGTCGTGGTGACGCGCGCGGCCGAGCAGGCCGGCGCGCTCGCCGCCCGGCTGTCCGGCCTGGGGGCTAACGTCGTACAAATACCTACTATCGAAATCCGGCCGGCAGCCGACTGGAAAGCGCTCGACGCGGCCATTGCCCGTTTGGAAAGCTTCGACTGGCTGATTTTCACCAGCTCGAACGGCGTGCGGTTCTTTATCCAGCGGTTGGACGCTTCGCAGCGCGATCTGCGCGGGTTGCGCGCTCGCATCTGCGCCATCGGCCCGGCCACGGCGGCCGCGCTCGCCGCCCTGCACTTGAAAGTCGATTTGATGCCGGCGGAGTACGTGGCGGAAAGCGTGGTTGCGGCGTTTGAGAAAATTCCCCTGGAAGGCGCGAAAATCCTGCTCCCAAGGGCGGCTGTGGCGCGGGATTTGATTCCCAAGGAGCTGGAAAAACGGGGCGCCCGGGTGCTGGTGGTGGAGGCCTACCGAACAGTTCCGCCGGGCGAGGCGAAGTGGCCGGAGGGGCTGCATCCGGATTGGATCGTGTTCACCAGTTCCTCGACTGTGGAGAATTTCCATGCTCTGTTCGGAGCCGCGCGGCTGGAAGGCGCGCGCGTGGCATCGATCGGCCCTGTGACGTCGGCAACGGCGCGCCGTCTGGGAATCCCGGTCACTGTCGAGCCGAAGGAGCACACCATACCCGCCCTGGTCGAGGCTCTCGCCGCAGCGGAAGATCCCTAGACCCGGCGGCTATTGGGCAAGGGCCTTGCGACCCGCCTCGAGTGTTCTCACGATCGCCTCTACGTCAAATACACAGCCGCCCCACACGCCTCCGCCCACCTGCTGGAGCGCCGCCCACAAACGGGTGTCCGGCGGCAGTTCCGAATCCGGCGCAAGATCGGGACGCAGCGGGCGCTGCGCGAGCACCCGCGCGCCCTCTTCCGGACCGAACTCACACCCCTCCGCGCCCACCAGGTCAATGCTGCCCTCGAGCTGGTTGCGGTCGATCCAAATGCGAATGAGGTCGCCTTCGCGTACCTTGCCGATCGGACCGCCTGCTAGGGCCTCGGGACTCACATGGCCGATGCAGGCCCCGGTTGAGACACCGGAAAAGCGGGCGTCGGTAATGACCGCGACGTGCCTGCCGAAATTCAAATGCCGGAGCGCGGCGGTGATCTGATAAATCTCCTCCATGCCGGCGCCCTGCGGGCCGCGGCAAATCAGCACCAAAACATCTCCGGGCTTGATGGCATCGGGTCCGTGGCCCTTGATGGCCCGGATCGCGTCGCGCTCGCGGGTGTACACGCGCGCGGGGCCTGTTTTGCGATAGACCCCGTCGGCGTCCACCACGCTCGGATCGATGGCCGTGCTTTTGATGACCGAGCCTTCCGGAGCCAGATTGCCGCGCGGAAACGTGACTGTGCTGGTAAGGCCCTCGCGCCGCGCCGTCTGCGGATCGAGAATCACCTCCTCGGGTCGAACGCCGTCGAGCCGGTACAACAGCTCGCGCATACGCCGCCGGCGTTCCGATTTCTCCCACCAGTCGAGAACCCGTCCGAGCGGCTCGCCGGAAACCGTCAGCGTTGATTCCTCCAGCATTTTGAGCCGGCGCAGGTGCAGCATCACCTCGGGAACGCCCCCGGCCAGGAATACGCGAACTGTGGGATGCATCTTAGGGCCGTTCGGCAGAACATCCACGATGCGCGGCACGCGGCGATTGAAGCGGATCCAATCCTCGATCGTAGGGCGCCTGATGCCGGCGGAATAGGCGATGGCCGGGATGTGCAGCAGCAGGTTGGTCGAGCCTCCAAAGGCCGCATGTACCGCCATAGCATTGTGGATCGCCGCTTCAGTGAGAATATGCTTCGTCGAAAGGCCCTTCGCCTCGAGTTCCAGAAGTGCGCGGGCAGACCGGCGCGCCATGTCAAGCCAGACCGGTTGGCCGGAAGGAGCGAGTGCCGAGTGCGGCAGCTCGAGGCCCAGCGCTTCCCCCACCACTTGCGAAGTCGCCGCGGTTCCCAGAAACTGGCAGCCCCCGCCCGGCGTCGCACAAGTATGGCACGCCAGCTCGGCGGCTTCCTCCAGGGAAATCTGCCCGTGAGCGAACCGCGCGCCAATGGATTGGATTTTTCCGGCATCCTCACCGGAAGTAGGTGGCAACGTCACGCCGCCCGGCACCAGCACAGTGGGCAAATCGTGCATTGCGGCCAGAGCCATCATCATGGCCGGCAGCCCTTTGTCGCAGGTAGCCACGCCCATCACGCCTTTCCGAGTGGGCAAGGAACGTATCAGCCGCCGGAATACCTGGGCTGCGTCGTTGCGGTAGGCTAGGCTGTCATACATCCCGACCGTTCCCTGGGTCCGGCCATCACAGGGATCGCTGCAAAATGCGGCAAAGGGGATGGCCCCTCGCGCCTTCAGTTCTTCCGCAGCCGCCTGCATCAGCAGGCCGACCTCCCAGTGGCCCGTATGATAACCCAGCGCGACCGGCGTACCGTCGGCCGCGCGAATGCCTCCCTGTGTGCTGAGGATTAAGAACTCCTTCCGGCCGAGTTCGGAAGGCGTCCAGCCCATCCCGGCATCCATGGAGAGGCCGAAGATATCGCCGCTCGGCCTCCCGATCAGCATTTGGGCCGTCAACGGCAGCGACCCCTTCGGTCCGGGAGCGTTTGATTGCACCCGATAGACAGACTCGTCGCCGGAATTTACCAGAGTTTCGAAGTTGTCAGGCATGTGTCTTAGTGATTAAAAATTTGGATCAGCCGTCCACGCCCAGCCCGTCGCGAAAGGGCGTGACATTGCCTCTTGCGGAGCGCCCTGGATTTCGCCCGCTCCTCCAGCCGGCTTATCGGCCGGGGGCCTGCGAAATACCGGCGCCCGGCGGTGGCAGAAATCGGTGTAGGCTCCGCAGGCTCGCTCCAAAGAGCCTTATTAATATCCCTTGACTCCGTCATTATAATAGCGGTCGGGGTGAGGCGCTCACTCAAGCAGTGGATTGGACGAGTTCTTGGGAAATCCGGCCCGCCGGTTGTAGCCGTTTTCCTAAGCGGCGACGCCGCTCTTGCGCGGTCCATGGCCCTGCGGATGCGCGAACTGGTTCCGGACTATCCTCATGTCATTATCGGCGCTGGCGAGATTGACCGGTCGCATTTCAAGTACGCGCAAGACATTATCGTCGTCAATCCCCACCGGCTTCTGGCAAGCTGGCTGGAATTGCGGCGGCGCCTGGGACGCCGCTGGATCGCTCTGGCGCCCTTTCTCTGGCAAAGCGGAGAGCAAAGCGAAGCGGATAACTACAGGCTGCTTCGGTGGCTGCCGTGGCTGCTGGCGCCGCGCAAGCTGCTGGCTTTTAACGCGCGCCTGGAACGCCATCATGTGCGCCTGCGGCTGCCGATAGCTTCCTGGCGTTTTCTGCGGGGTGAGCCGGTAGGAGATATTCTCCGGCCCACGCCTCTCGGCAATCTGAAAAAACTCTGGGCCTTGGCCGGCTTTCCGCTGGTGACGGTCTGCTGGGCAGCCGTGCAGATGCGGCGGAGGCCGCCGGCCGCCCTTTCCGGGGACCGCCCCACGCGCCCCGGCGTAACCGTTCTCGTTTTGCCGGAAAAAATGGACGGCGCAGTCTGCGCGGAATTAGATCGATCCGTCCAGCGCGCGGACACCGAGCATATCCTGATCATCGCCGGCGGCCGGGACCTCCCGCCGGCGACACACCTGCGGCTGGCAGCCCTGCTCGAAAGACCGCGTACCTGGCTCGCCTACACCGGCCGAAAAATTTCTGTAGCAGGGGGAGTGCCGGTCGATGCGCCCGTCAAGACTGGGGAGGATGCGACCTGGGCCCTGTGCAGCAACCCCGCTGCCGCACGGTTTCGCCGCGACGTTTACCTGGCTCTGGGAGGAATGGCTAGTTTAGAGAGCGCCTATGGCGGGGCTGCGTGGCTCGCTCTTTCACTTCTTGGTTGGCAGCGTGGCTGGCATACCCTTTTCGCCGGTGCGGCCGAGGCTCCGGTAGGCCGAGATTTCGCCCAAGAACGCCTTGTGCTGGGCGCCATTTGCAATTTCCGAACAGCGATCCCAGTGCTTTGGGAGTGGTCTTGGGACTGGAGGCGCTGGAAGGGCGCGCTGTCGGCTTTGGGCGCTACCTCCACGCCGCCTCCCACCTTCGCCGAGGCGCCCTGTCCGGAAGCGAAAACCACTGGGTGCTGCCGCAATTTCTGGCCGCTGCTCGACCCGCGAGTCCACGTTTTTGAGGGGCGCAGGCCGAGCGGACGCCAGCAGGTGGCCATCGTCAGCCCGTACTTGCCGTTCCCGCTGTCGCACGGCGGCGCCATCCGCATTTTCAATCTCACCCGCACTGCGGGCGAGCACGCCGACATTTCCCTGTTCGCCTTCGCCGAAAAAGAAACCGGGCGCGAGGTGGAGCCGCTGCTGCGCAGTTGCCGGCGGGTGGTTCTGGTGGAAACCCCTCGCTGGGAGCCCGCGGGGCTGCTTCGCCTCTGGCCGCGGGGAGTCTGCAAATTCCGCTCGCGTGTCATGCGCGCGGCCATTTCTCTGCTCGTCAGAGACGAGCAAATCCCGGTGGTCCAGGTAGAATACACACAACTAGCTCATCTGCGATCCGCCGCTGCCGCGCCCGCCCGTACCGTGCTGGTCGAGCACGATGTGACCTTTGATCTCTACCGGCAATTGCGGGTCCGGGCGCAAGGCTGGGAGAAGGTGAAAGCCAGGCTGGAAGAGCTTCGCTGGAAACGGTTTGAGCTGGGGTTTGCGCGCGGCTTCGACCGAGTGATCGTCATGTCGCAAGAGGAAAGGGCCCGGCTTCTGCGCGCCGGTCTGCCGCCGGAACGCGTCGCCGTGGTGGAGAATGGCGTAGATCTCGATCGCTTCCGGCCGCTGGCGCCGGAACCGCTTGCGCCCCCGGAACTGCTGTTTATTGGGTCGTTCCGCCATTTTCCCAATGTGCTTGGGTTCGAGTTCCTGGTTCGTCAGGTTTGGCCGACTCTCCGCCAGACGAACCCGGAGCTCACGCTCACCGTTGTGGCCGGCGCCGACCATGAGTATTACTGGGAGAGGCATACCAACACGAAATGGCGTGAAACAGGCGGGATTGACGTTTTAGGTTTTGTGGAAGACGTGCGCCCGCTCTACCGGCGGGCGACCGTCGTAGCGATTCCTTTGCTGGTATCCGCCGGCACGAATATCAAGGTTCTGGAGGCCCTGGCCATGGGGCGGCCCGTCGTCTCCACTCTCGTCGGCGTGGCCGGTCTCGGGTTGACCACGGGCGAGAACGTCCTGATCGCCGACACCGCCCGGGAGTTCTCCGAAGCCGTATCACGGCTGCTGGAAGACGGCGCGCTGCGCGCAGCCATCGCCCGGCGGGGGCGGGAGTTTGTCGAAGAACGCTATGGATGGGACGCCCTCGGCGAGAAATTGGCGCGCCTTTGGGACGATCCCCACTTCAGGGCCTCGGGAGCGTCAGCCAAGTCCTCCAAAGCGTATCGACCAGCGCGTGCATAGTGGCGGAAGCCATCAAGCTCCTGTGCCGCCGATAGGCCGATCCGTAGAACCAGCCCGCTACTGAGGCCAGAACGACATACCGCCAGTTCGGAAATGGAGCGTGGCGGATATGGCTGAGTCCAAACAGAACGGAAGCGGCTGCTTGCGCTCCGAGGCGGGAATGCCAGGTTTTTTCCAGCAGGTTCTGTAGGATCCCCCGAAAGTAAAGCTCCTCCGAGACGGCGATGAAGACAAATATCGTCGCCAGATCGAAGCTAAAGGCCCACAGCCCGCGCCATCTTGGATTCCAGCCAATGAAGCGCATGGCAAATCCCAGCGGTATTGCGATGCCCGCGAACTGGGTGAAATGGACAGCGGCATCCCATATGACCGCCGGCGAAAACGAAAATTCGTAGCCGGAGCTTTCCAGCCCCCGCCAGAGCAGGAAGGACCACGCGCCCACGGCCACCAGCAGCAGCCGCGCCATGAAATCGAGGTTGACCGGCACATTCCACACTCCGCGAATCTGGCCCGAGAAAATGGGAAGCGCCAGCCAAATCAGCGCCAGCAGATCCTGCCAGTGCATCCGGTCCGGAGATCGCACGGGCAGAAGCTCGTAGAGAAAAAATGGGGCAGCCACGAAGAGAAGCAGCTTCACGAATGCCGTCCACCGGAAGTCCCCCACCCCGGACGCGTAGGCCAGATACGGCGCAAGAAACAGACCTACACAGATCGCCGCTGGCCGCGCGCCATGCAGGCGGGCCGCCAGCCACCGGTGCGACACACGAAATCCCGGCGCAAGGAACAGCGCAAAAAGCAGAAGCAGGCAGACGTAGATAGAAGCCGCCGCGACCGCGGCGACCGGGTAGCGCCGCAGCTCCATCCTGGCGCTGAAGGCGAAGAAAACGGCGACTGCGCCGTAGGCGGCGGCAGGAACCACCCATTGCCGGCTCGTATCTTCCATACAATCCGTTTTCAGGTTAGCGCCAAATCCTGCGCCAAAGTTATACTGTGCCCGGAGGACTCATGCGGCTCGCATTGCTGTTTCTGTTTTGGGCCGGCCTGTCGTTCGGCCAACTGAGGGGTATTATCGATCTGCATGCGCACTGCGACCCGGACAGCATGCCGCGCTCGGTAGATGCTCTGGAATTGGCGCGGCTGGCGCAAAAAGAAGGCATGCGGGCGCTGCTGCTTAAAAACCACTTCGCGCCCACGGCGCAGCTTGCCTACATCGTCAGCCATGCTGTGACCGGCATGCAGGCCTATGGCGGCATTGTGCTCAACCGGCCAGTGGGGGGCGTCAATCCCGCGGCAGTGGAGCAAATGGCCCGCTTCAAGGGGGGCTACGGCAGGGTGGTGTGGATGCCGACCTTTGACGCGGAAAACCAAGTCCGCGTATCGAAAGAGAACCGGCCTTTCGTGGCGGTTGCCCGCAACGGCGCCCTCTTGCCCGAAGTGGTTCAGGTACTCGGCGTCATCGCTCGGGAAAAGCTGGCGCTGGCAACCGGCCATTCTTCTCCAGCCGAGGATTTGATGCTGATCCAAGAAGCGCGACGCGCCGGCATCACCCGGATCATCGTCACCCACGCCATGTTCAGTCCCGTCAGCATGTCCGTCGAGCAGCAAAAGGAAGCGGCGAAGCTAGGAGCCTACATTGAGTTTTGCTACAACGCGCTGCTGCCGGCGGCAGGCGCCAACCGCCTTCAGCCCGCCGACTATGCGCGGGCGATTCACGCCGTCGGAGCGGAACACTGCGTGCTATCGAGCGATCTCGGCCAGACGAACAACCCTGTCCACACCGAAGGCTGGAAGCTCTATCTGGAGACTCTGCGGAGGGCAGGCATCACCGAGAGCGAGATCGATTGGATGGCGCGGCGGAATCCAGCGCGGCTGCTGGCGCTGGAGTAGGACCGGAGCTTCCCGGGATCTCGGCTAGAGCATCCTCCGTGTAGTTATTGGAAGGACTCCAGAGCAGATAGCCGGCGTAGGCATCGCCTAGGGCATCCCGAACCGCCCTGATCTGGGCTTCGACCTTATCTTTGTCATACCGGGCCCCGATATTGAAATCCTGCAACCACGGACGCAGCCGGCCGCGGGCGGCCCGGGCGTTCCGCAGTCTCTTTTCGGCTGACTCCAGGGAATAGTTCACCACACGGTAGGGCTGTTCGGCAGGATTGGGAAAGCCGAGAAAGCCGGCCGCGAAGTGGGACGGATAAACCATGGGGCAAACGTAATCGAAGTACGGGTAAGCATCTTCAATCACCTGCCCAATGCCGAGGTCGTCGTGATTGACAGTGGACAGGCCGAATAGATCGGCTGACAGTACGGCGTCTGGCATTTCGTGGCGCAGATACGCGAAGAACCGGCGGATCACTTCGTGCTTGGGCGTGGCGCCGTCCCAGGCGGGAAATTCCATTTCCTTCAGGTTGCCGTCAGATGGAAAACGGACGTAATCAAAGTTGATCTCATCAAACCCCCGGCTCAAAGCTTCCTTCGCCAGCGCGGCGTTATAGGACCAAGCTTCCCGGGAGGCCGGATCGATCCACGCCAGATGCTTCCGGTCGAGCCATAACACCGCTGCCGGCCGCAGCGCCGTCCCGGCGCCATCGCGTTCCGCCGGCAGCGCCTCGAGATGCTGATGCACGGCCAGCTCGGGCCGCGCGAGGGCTAGCCGCGGGTCCTGGAACACGACAATCCGCGCGATAACGTAAAGCCCCTCTTGATGCAGTCGGGCGAGCAACGAATCGATGTCACGGATAGTCGCGCGCCGGGCGCCGTAGCGAGCGACGTCCGGCGCCGTTGTAGCATACGCGACGTAACCGGTTGCGTCCTTAATGTCGATTACTACCGTGTTAATGCGGCCCGCCCGCGCCAGCTCGATAACGCGATGGATGCGAGCCGGCGATCCGGCGGACCAACTCGTCAGGTAAACGCCTTGAAAAGCGGGCGGCGAACTCCGGCCGGCAGGCTTCTGGCCCCAGGCGAAGGAGATGGTCCCGCAAATGAGGAATACGGCCACTATATGCTGTCTCGAGAAATGAGTGCGTGGGATCAAAACATTTCCCCTGATTATTGGATGATAGCGGGTTGTGGGCCGTTTCACCAATAGTGCCGGCGCCAGCCGGCTTGTGCTACTTTGTCGGAGCTCGTTCAGGAGAAGAAGATGAGATCCATTCTGGTTCTGATCGCGCTGGCCGGCATATGTCTCGCTGCGCCGAAAACCGAGACCGGCGAGCTGAACGGCGCCCAGTTTCGCATCGACATTCCCGATCGCTGGAACGGCGGGCTGATCCTGTATTGCCACGGTTACAACGACGCGCCCGTACGGTATGACGGCGCCAAGCCGAACCAGCTTCTTACCATTTTCACCGACCAGGGCTATGCGGTCGCCCAGTCGGGCTATGCGGCCGGCGGATGGGCGATCCAGGAAGCGCTGGAGGACACCGAGGCCCTGCGGCGTTACTTCAGCGCCAAATACGGGCAGCCCAGGGAAACCTACGTGACGGGGCACTCGATGGGCGGCTTCCTGACTATGGAACTCATCGAGACATTTCCGAACTCCTATGATGGCGGCCTGGCCTTATGTGGGCCCCTGGGGGCGGCAAGCTGGTTCATGATGCGGCGGGTCTTCGATATGCGGGTCGTATTTGATTACTATTTTCCGGGTGTGCTGCCTTCTCCGGTGAAAGTTCCGGCTGATTTCTCGCGGACGCCCCAGCGTGTAGCCCAGGTTCTGAAAGCGCTCGAAGAAAAGCCGGAGCAAGCCGCGGCCATGCGCCGCTACTCAAACATTCGAACGAACAAGGAACTGGCGGGCACGATCGTCTTCTGGACCTACATACTAAAGGATCTCCAGCAAAGGGGCGGGGGCAACCCTTTTGATAATCGGAACACCATTTACGACGGCACCCCTGATGACAACGCAGTCAACAGCGGCGTCGCCCGATATAAGGCGGACGTCCGGGCAGCCGACTACATTCGACACTACTACACGCCGACAGGGCGTCTGACCCGCCCCCTGCTCGCGATCCATACGACCTACGATGTCCTGGTGCCGCCGTGGGTGACGAATCAGTATTCCATACTCGTCGCCGAGGCGGGCAGCTCCGACTGGTTCGTGCAGCAATATGTCAAGCATGATGGACATTGCGCGATCCTACCCGACGAGATCCGGCGCGGTTTTGACCAATTGCGCGAATGGAAAAACAGCGGCAAGCGGCCGCCGGCTGGAGAGAATCGGTAGACGCCGGAACGCTCAAATCGGAAACGGAATGATTCCCGCGGCCGAGATTTGAGAGCTGAAAAAGATCGGGAGCGGAAAATCCGACAGGACTCAAGGCGAAAGCACAAGGACGCCGTAAGGCCGATCGCCGACCTTGATTTTCTTGATCACTGCCTGGGTGGACAGATCGACAACGGAGACGTCATTCGACGGTCCGTTTGCCGTATATAGCCTCTTGCCGTCGCCGGAAAGCGCGATGCCCCACGGGCGCTGGCCGACTTCAATAGAGCCCGTGATCTGATCCGTGGCCGTCGAGATGACAAACACCCTGTGGCCGCTCCCGCTCGATACATATATCTGCGATCCGTCCGGCGAGACCACTACTCCCATCGGACGAAATTGTTTGCCGCCCAGCGGAATCGTTTTGATCAATTCCTGACGCACTGCGTCCACTACCGCCACCAGGTTATCCACCTCGCAGGTCACATAGGCGCGGGAACCATCGGGCAGGAACGCCACGGAGCGTGCCCTGTGGCCCACTTTGAAATTTTTGACTACCTTGCCCGCGGCAGCGTCGATCACAAACAAAGCGCCCTCGCCTTCCGAGGTGACATATACGAATTTGCCGTCCGGGGTTATTGTTACCCCTTCGGGCTCCGATCCCACAGGCAGCGCTTGCACCACTCTCTCAGACGCCAGGTCAAAAATGCTGGCCGTGGCCGCATCCTCGTTGGAAACGTAAAGGAGCTTTCCGTCGCGGCTCAAGGCAAACTGTTCGGGATCATCGCCGCTTTTCATCACCTTCAGCAGCTTGTTCTGCCGCACGTCGAAGACGCCGATGCCGTCGGCGCTGCGGTCGGGAGGCGGCAGTTTGCTTTCATCCACTCCAGGTCCCGCAAACGGGGAGCCGCTCAGAGCAATGTAAATGGTCCGGCGGTCGGGGCTCGCGTGTATCCCGCGCGGCCGCTTTCCCAGGGAAACAGTAGCGATTACCTCGAGTTTCACGGCGTCGATGACGCTCAGATCGCCGGATCCCTCATTGGTAACGTAAATACGCTCGCCCAGAAACTCTTTTCGTTCCTGAGTCCGGGAATTGCCGCAGCCGGAGAGAAAGTTGGCCAGGCAGAGTAAAACAAACAGAGAAGGGGCTCGGTTCACGGTCCGAGTATACCCGAATTTACGAAGCGCTTTTCCACTTCGCGCGCCGCCATTGGCCGGCCGGTGAGGAGCAGCAGCGGCGGCCAGCCGCCGTCGGGGCCCCTCCTTTCCCCAGCCCTTGACAACATCCGCCCGGCGCTGGATACTCGGGCAGCGCTAACCAGGAGGCTTGCCATGCTAAACCGCCGTGAATTTTTAGGTACGACCGCTTTAGGAATCAGCGCCGCCACCGCTGCCCAAGCTCTGCCCTCAGACAAAATGCGCTTTGCCATGAGCGGCCACGAATTTCGGAAGATGCAGCCCCACCCGGAAGCAGGCATCAAGATGACAGCCCGCTACGGCTATCACGGCTTGGAGCCCTTTCAGGAAGACGTAGCCAAGTACCTGGACAAGCCCCCCGAAGCGCTCAAGCAGGTGCTTGAGGCCTCAGGCCTGGCTCTTTGCACAATCGGCAGCGGCGGCCAGTATCAAGACCCGGCCAAAATTCCCCAGACGATCGAAAACAACGTAGCGCGCTGCCGCTATATCGCTTCCTTCGGCTGCAAGCATCTCAAAGTGAACTTGAACCGGCGCCGTGGAGACGGCCTCGCGAATCTCAGTCCAGAAGACGCCAAGGCGCTCGCCCGCACATTGAATGAGATCGGCAAGAGAACGATGGGAGAAGCGGGGGTGAAATTCGCGTTTCATCCGCATTGCTGGACAATCGTCGAGCGCGAGCCGGAACTACGGCAGATGATGGACCTGACCGATCCTCGATTTGTTTACCTGATCGCAGACACCTGTCATTTGAGCCTGGGCGGCATTGATCCGGTAAAAGCCGTCCGCGATTACTATTCCCGCCTGGCGGCCGTACACCTCAAGGATTGCGAGCCGAAGTACAGCCCTGCGCGCGGGTGGAAAGGCCCTGCGCCCAGCGAGGAGGAACACAACCGCGTCAATCTCTACAAGCGGCTGGGAACCGGCGGCGTGGATTTTCCCGCCCTCTTCCGCTTACTGCGAGAAAGAGACTACGACGGCTGGGTGACACTGGATTTCGACACTCCCCGGCCCGGCGAAGGCACCGTCGAGGAAGATATGAACTCCCACCGAAAATATCTGGTCGAAACGCTTCACGTCACGCTGCGCAATGGGCAGGGGTAGACACGCCGGTGGACGCGGCCCCGGCGCAACTGGTCTTTGTGAGGACCGGCGTTGCGCACGGAAGCGGAGGTGATACAGTAGCACGGAGGGAAAATCGATGGCTCGAGTTATGAGGATTGCTTCCGGAAAAAATGCCCCTGCCGCCGGAATGCGGACCGGCCGCAGAAGAATGCCGAGCTTCGCGCCATTCTTCTGCGGCGTCTGCGCGTTGGTGCTGCTATTGCCATTCGCAGGGGGCGCGGGCAGGGCGGCTCCCTCCGGGCCTCCCTCCGAAACATGGATTTTCGATCGCATCGACCGGATCGGCGGCCATCCTACCACCGTTCTCGGCCACCCGCGCGTGATCGACACTCCCGTGGGCAAGGCCGTCGAGTTTAATGGAGTGGACGACGCTCTGTTCATCGACGTTCATCCGCTGGCCGGGGCCGAAACGTTTACCTGGGAGGCCATCTTCCGTCCCGACGGTGGCGCCAGAGAGCAGCGGTGGTTCCATTTGCAGGAATCGGGATCTGACAATCGCATGCTCTTTGAGATCCGGGTCACGCCCGAAGGCCAATGGTTTCTCGACAGCTTTAACCAGACTGGAACGGCTTCCAAGGCGCTGATCAACCGGAATGCGCTGCACCCGACCGGCGTTTGGTACCATGTAGCCGCAGTCTACGACGGGCGGGAGTTTCGCAACTACGTGAACGGGGTTCAGGAAGGCGCCGCCGAAATTCATCTGGCCCCGCAGGGTCCCGGCCAAACGTCGATCGGCGTGCGCATCAATAAGGTGAATTACTTCAAAGGGGCCGTTCACCTGGCGCGTTTCACCCGCCGGGCGCTCACGCCGGCTGAGTTCCTGAAGCTGCCTCCAGGGGCTGCGTCCGCGCCAAATGGCTCGCAGTAACTTTCCCGGCGTTGCTATTTTGCGCTTTCCTGCTCCAGAGGCCTGCCCGTCAGCAGGCGGGCAAGCACCGGCAGCGGCACCGCTCCCTCCCGCAACGCCTGCTCATTGAAATCCTTGAGGCGGTAGCTGCCGTTCTTGACCTTCCTGTACTGCTCGCGGACGCGCAGCCAATCCCGCCAGCCAACACGGTAGGTGGGCAACTGGCAGGAGGAAAGTTTCGCCCGCTGGAGCTTGGCCGCCGCCTCCTCGTGCTCCTGGAAGGTGTCTTTCTCCATCAAGTCCATGGCCTGCTGGTCGGTCATCCCCATGGTTTGCAGGCGGATGTCCAGTATGGCGTTGGCGAGAACCCGCAGTTCCTCTTTGAGAAACGTAAGCCGCATCTCCGGAGAACTTTCGAAGCCTTCGTCGAGCATGAGCTGTTCGGCGTACTGGCCCCAGCCTTCGATGTAAGGGGTATTGCCGAACACAGCGCGCAAAATGCGCCGGGCTTTGGGCTGGATCTGGTTCGCATACTCGAGCTGCACGTAGTGTCCGGGCATCGCCTCATGAATCGTGAGCAGTTTCAGCTTGTAGTAGTTATACTCGCGCAGCTTCGATTCCACGCGCTGGGCGGGCCATTCTTTGGGTATGGGTGTGATCCAGTAGAACGCCCCGAGTTGCGGTTCCAGAGCAGGCGCAGCGTTGAAGCCGCCCACTCCGTAAATGCCGCGCATGAACTCCGGTGTCTCAATCACCAGCAAATTCTCGTGAGGCGGCAGAGTCAGCAGATCTTTCGCGCGCACAAATTCCCGTGCTTCCTCCAAATCTTTGCGGGCGTCGGGAATGTAGCTTTCGCGGGTCGAGTGCCGCCGGGCAATGCGGTCCAGGGTGTCGCGGATCACGCGCGTCTCGTCCTTGACATCACGCTTGCCCGGAAACATCTTTCGGTACAGGGGCAAAGCCAGCTCGTACATCCGAGAACGCACGGACTTCACGTCCGCCTCAGCCGCCGCCAATACCTGCTCCGGCGTCAGATCGGTCTCGAGCACGTAGCGGAATTTCTTCTCATATCGCTCTTTGCCCAGCCGCCAGTCGGCGTTCGTGCGTTTCGCGAGATCGTTTCTCAGGTAATCCTGAAATGCCCGGAGCGCGGCAACGGCCGGTTTGGAAGCGCTGTCATAGTCGGCGCGCAAATCTGCGGGCAAACCGGCTCGGATGATGTTTTCAATCAGGTTCAGATTGCCCTCGTTTTCCTCCAGCGCCACCCGAGTCCAGATTTCCGGAGCGGAGGCCAGGTTCGCTTTCGCCTGGTCGAGAAAAGCGGGGATCTTTTTCATCCGCTCGATGATCTGGCGGATGCGGACGTCCTTGGGCGCGTATTGGAGAACGTGCGGGCTGAACAGCGCGTTGCCGATCAATTCGACATATAAGGTCGGGTTATGGCGGTAATTCTGAATTTCATCGAGCTCGAGAAGGTTCAGCAAGATCTGGTCCTGGATAATGTCAAAATCCGCACGATCTTCCGGCTCTAACTGTGCCGGATCGACGGCGTCGCTCAGCCGGCGGCGAAAGCCGGTGTAAAACTGCCGCTGCTGGTCGATGCCCGCCGGGCTCAGATCGTCGAGCATCTCGTCCAGTTTCCGTTCGGCGCCCGTCTTCGGGTCTTTGTGCACGTGGTATCCGGTAGCTGTAGCGCTCACCGGAGAAAGCGCCAGGGTCGAATAAACAAACTCTTCCGCCAATGCAGCGAATGCCTCGGGCATTTTGCGCCTGCCGCATCCGGCCGCGGCCAGCGCGCCCAACAGGCACACGATCCAGCAACGCCTTTGCAGCATGGCTTGTGATTTTACCGCAAAGTCACTCGGCCAAGGATTTCTGGACGGCGGCGGGCACGTCGTTGACGCCGAATCGGCCTTCCCACCGGGCCACGACAGCCGAGGCCAGACAATTGCCGATCACGTTGACCGAGGTCCGCCCCATGTCCATGAGAGCATCGACGCCCAGCAGGACCAGAATCGGCTCCATCGGCAGATGGAAGGAAGAAGCCGTCGCCAGCAGGATCACCAGCGCCGCCCGCGGCACTCCTGCGACCCCCTTGCTGGTCAACATCAGAGTCAACATCATGAACACTTGCTGGCCGAAGCCGAGATGCATTCCCGCCGACTGCGCCACGAAGATCGACGCCAAAGACAAGTAGAGTGTTGTGCCATCCAGATTGAAGCTGTAGCCAGTGGGTATGACGAAGGCCACAATGGAGCGCGGCACGCCGATCGCCTCCATCGACTCCATGGCGCGGGGCAGGGCAGCTTCCGAACTGGTGGTGGCGAAGGCGATCGACGCGGGTTCGGCGACCGCACGGGCGAAGGCCCGAATCGGGATTCCCGCAATTTTCGCCGCCGGCAGCAACACGAGCAACAGAAAAGCGGCCAGCGCCGCGTACAGCGTACCCAGCAGCTTGGCGAGGCTGGCCAGAATGCCGAGACCCATGTGTCCGACGGTGTAGGCTATGGCGGCCCCGACGCCGAGCGGCGCAAAAAGCATCACGATGTTGGTGAACTGGAACATGGTGTCGGAAAGGCTTTCGCAGAAAGCCAGCATGGGCCGGCGCTTTCGCTCGCTCAGCATGGCCAGGGCCACGCCGAATACGATGCTGAAGACGACGATTTGCAGGATCTGCCCTTCCGCCACAGACTGGGCGATATTTTCCGGAAAAACATGAAGAATCACGTCGCTGGCCGGCGGCCGGACAGTCTGCACGGGCGCTTTCTCAGCACTGGGGGGAAGCCGGACTCCGACCCCGGCGCGGCTGATGTTAATGGCGGCCAAGCCGATAAACAGCGCGAGTGTGGTAACCATCTCGAAATATACAAGCGCCTTTACCCCCATGCGGCCGATCTGTTTCAGATCTGCGTGCCCAGCGATGCCAACGACGAGCGTGGCAAACAGAAGCGGCGCAATCACCGCCCGGATCATGCGCAGAAAAATCAGGCTCAAAACCTGGAGCTTGACGGCGGTTCCGGGCCAGTCGTAACCGAACTCGGCGCCGGCGGCCATGCTGACCAGGATCCAGGCGGTGAGCGAACGGCGTTTGGCCGCCCACAGGGCCAGCGCGGCAATCAGGAGCCAGCGCACGATCTGGAAAATCGTTTCCGGCACAAGCCGCCAGTGTCGTGCATCGTCATTTTGAAGTCAAACGCGCAGGCAAAGCGGCGTGTAGTAGGATCCTCAGGAGCCATGGTAAGATACGCGGGAATAGTGCCCCGGCCCAAGCCGGCGAAGCAAGTCCGGGCGGATTTTATGTCAGTGGAATTGCCAAGATTTTTTGGCGCGTTGGTAGCCTCTCTGGGCAGAAATCAAGAAGCTTGGATTCCCCGATGCGATTCCCTCCGCACGCGGCTGGCGGCAGCTCGGACCGGCAAGAGTGCACGGCGGGAATTGGAGGATGTGTGATGCGAATTCGTTTTCGACCGATTTTGGGACTCGCGGTAATCTCCTGGCTGCTGGCAACGCCCTGGGCCGGCCTTGCGCAAACCGGGGCGAAAGATGGAGAGTGGCGCACTTACGGCGGCGACCTGGGGAACACGCGATATTCGCCCCTCGATCAGATCAACGCCTCCAACTTCAAAGACCTGGAAGTCGCCTGGCGATTCAAGACCGATTCCCTCGGTCCCCGGCCGGAATTTCAATTCGAAGCAACGCCGCTGATGGTTCACGGCAAGCTTTACTCTACCGCCGGATCGCGCCGGGCGGTGATCGCCCTCGATGCAGCCACCGGTGAACTACTCTGGATGCACAGTGAGAATGAAGGCGCGCGTGGCGAAGCAGCCCCGCGCCAGCTCTCGGGCCGAGGACTGGCGTACTGGACCGACGGCAAGGAAGAACGGATTTTGTACGTTACCCCGGGCTACCGCCTGATTGCCCTGAATGCCAAAACCGGGGTCCCCATTGCCACCTTCGGCAAAAACGGCGTGGTCGATTTGAAGCACGACGACGATCAGGATATCGATTTGGTGACCGGAGAAGTCGGGCTCCATGCGGCGCCGATCATAGCCAAGAACGTGGTGATCGTCGGCGCGGCGCATATGTCCGGCAGCGTGCCGAAGAGCAAAAAGAACGTGAAGGGCTATGTCCGCGGATTCGACGTGCGTACAGGCAAACGCCTGTGGATTTTTCATACGATCCCGCGGCCCGGCGAGTTTGGAATCGAAACCTGGGAGAAGGATTCCTGGTCTTACACCGGAAACGCCGGCGTGTGGGGGCAGATATCGGTGGATGAAGACCTAGGGCTGGCCTACTTGCCCGTCGAACTGCCGACCGGAGATTACTACGGGGGCCATCGGCCCGGCAATGGATTGTTCGGCGAGAGCATTGTTGCCGTAGACCTGCAAACCGGAAAGCGGAAGTGGCACTACCAGCTCGTGCATCACGGCATCTGGGATATGGATATCCCCTGCGCTCCGATTCTCGCCGATATCACCATCAACGGCAAAACCGTCAAAGCGCTGGCCCAGCCGACCAAGCAGGCCTTCCTTTACGTCTTCGACCGGGCGACCGGCAAGCCGATCTGGCCGATCGAGGAGCGCCCCGTGCCGAAGGGCGACGTCCCGGGAGAATGGTATTCGCCCACGCAGCCGTTTCCCACCAAGCCTCCGGCTTACGACAACCAGGGAGTTTCGATCGACAGCCTGATCGATTTCACGCCTGAGTTGCGCGCCGAGGCGGTGAAACTGGTGTCCCGGTATAAAATTGGACCTATTTTTACGCCGCCTGTGGTGAGCAGGGCGGAGGGACCTCTCGGAACCATCATTTCACCGGGAGCGCAAGGCGGGACGAACTGGCCAGGGGGAGCTTACGACCCCGAAACGCATAGGCTGTACGTGTTTTCCCAGACGACCATCGCCGTTTTGGGTTTGGTACCCCCGGGCGATCCCAAGGTGTCGGACATGGATTACGTCCAGGGTACTGCCGGGGTTGCTCCTCGGCCTCCCCGGGCTATGGGCGCCGCACCAATGCGGGCGGGAAGCGGTCCTAACCGCGCCTTCTCCGGCGAAGGCGGCTTCCGTGCTCTGACCGTCCGCGGGCTGCCGCTCCTGAAGCCTCCCTATGGGCGCATCACGGCGATCGATTTGGACAAAGGCGAGATCGTCTGGCAGATCGCCCACGGCGAAACACCGGACAATATCCGGAATAACCCGGCGCTCAAAGGCTTGAATATTCCCCGTACCGGCCGTCCCGGGCTTTTGGGCCCGCTGGTTACCAAGACCCTCGTCATCTGTGGGGAGGCCGGCTTCTTCACGACGCCGGCGGGCGTGCGGGGAGCGATGCTGCGCGCCTATGACAAGGCCACCGGAAAGGAAGTCGGCGCGGTTTATATGCCGGCGCCGCAGAGTGGCTCTCCTATGACTTATATGCTCAATGGAGAGCAGTATCTTGTGCTCGCGATCAGCGGGGGCAATTATTCGGGCGAGCTGATTGCGTTCAAGCTGCCGGCCAGCTAGGCATCGCGCCCTGATCCGAGCTGATCGCCCTGTTTGGGTCCGGCCGGACCCAGCGAAGCGGTGTAATATTTTTTTCGCCGGCCTGCCGGGTTTCGCCTATGGAAGAATGTTAATCGGGCCGGTAGCAAAGGCCGGTTGACCTGACATGAAGATTAAACTTGCGACTCTGGGAGTGGCGGCCGTGGCCGCGGGCGCGGCGTTTTTTACAGCGCTGCGGGCGCAGGAGCAGCCCACCCGCTCCGTGTGGGATGGCGTGTATACCCAGGAACAGGCGCAGCGAGGCCGTGGGCTGTACGGTCAGCATTGCGCTTCCTGTCACGGCGAATCCCTGGAGGGCGTTGAGATGGCCCCGGCGCTCGCCGGTGGTGATTTTCTGGACAAATGGGCGGGTCAGACCGTGGGCGATCTGTTTGAAAGGATTCGCACCACCATGCCCCAGAACAAACCGGGACGGTTAAGCCGGGATGTCAACGTGGACATCACGGCTTATATCCTGAGCGCTAATGACTTTCCCGCCGGTAAAACGGATTTGCCCCGCGACACGCTGATTCTCAAGCAAATCCGGATCGACGCCACGAAACCGGAGAAAAAGTGAAAGCCCGCCGCAGCGACGGCGCGGAATCTTCGGCGTCGGCTTTTCCGTCAACGGCCGTCCGCGCCGGCCATCCCGAGTAGATCCAAAATAAACGCATACTCGAACGCCGTTTCCTTCAAGCGATCATACCTGCCGGAAGCGCCACCGTGTCCGGCGCCCATGTTGGTCTTCAGGAGCAAAACGTTATCGTCTGTCTTGAGCTTGCGCAGCCGGGCAACCCATTTAGCTGGTTCCCAAAAAGAAACCCTCGGATCGTTGAGTCCCGTGGTGACCAGCATGTGCGGATACGCCTTGGCGGTCACATTCTCGTACGGGGCATAGGATTTCATGTAGTCATAATACTGTTTTTCCTTGGGATTGCCCCATTCCTCGAACTCAGTAACCGTCAGCGGCAGCGACTCATCGAGCATCGTGTTGATAACGTCCACAAAGGGCACTTTCGCAATCGCGATCTTGAAAAGCTCGGGGCGCATGTTAACTACCGCCCCAATCAACAGCCCGCCCGCGCTGCCCCCGTAAATAACAAGCCGGTCCTTGGTGGTATAACCCTCGGCGATCAAATGCTCTGCGCAAGCGATGAAATCGGTAAACGTATTCTTCTTATGCAGCAGCTTTCCGTTTTCATACCAACTCCGGCCCATCTCGCCGCCTCCCCGTACATGCGCAATCGCGAAAATGAAATTGCGATCGAGCAGGCTGAGCCGGTCGGATGAAAACACCGGATCCGTGCTCAGCCCGTAAGCGCCATAAGCGTAGAGCAGCAAGGGGTTTTTTCCGTTGCGCGCCATACCTTTCTTATAGACCAGCGAGATCGGGACCGAAGCCCCGTCCGGCGCCCGGGCGAAGATCCGCTCCGACTGATATCGCTCGGGGCCGTACCCTCCGAGCACTTCGTATTGTTTCTTCAGCTCCCGCCGGCCGGTGTTCATGTCGTAGTCGAAGACAGACCGGGGCGTGACCAGGGATGTGTAGTTGAAACGCAGAAAGTGCGTGTGAAACTCGGGGTTTGTCGCCGGGAAAAATGTATAGACCGGCTCCGGGAAATCCACGGTCCGGATTTCGCCCGTGGACATGTTGCGGATGCGCATTTTACGCAAACCGTTTTCACGCTCGTAAATCACCAGATGGTTCTCGAAAGCGTCCACACCGTCGAGCTTGACGGCCTCGCGGTGTGGAATCACTTCCCTCCAGTTGCGCCGGGAAGGATCGGAAACCGGCGTCTCCATCAGCTTGAAGTTTTTCGCGTTTTCATTGGTGACGATAAAAAATCTGTCGCCATGATGCTCGACGCCATATTCGACGTTGGGCCGGCGCGGCTCGATCAGATGGAATTCGGCGGCCGGTTCGTCGGCCGGCAAGTAACGAACTTCCGAAGAGGTCTCGCTCTCGAGCGTCAGAAGTATATATTTCTGGCTTCGGGTTTTGGAGATGTGGACAAAGAATTTCTCGTCCTTTTCCTCGTAGACCAGCTTGTCGTGGGCCGGGTCGGTCCCTACCGTGTGTCGGAAGAGGCGGTACGGGCGCTTGGCGGGATCGAGCGTCGTATAGAAGAACGTTTTGTTGTCATTGCCCCAGGCCAGCCCGTAGTACGTCTGGGGAATCTGATCTTGCAGAAGCTCGCCCGTCGAAAGATCTTTCAGCGCCAGCGTATAGGTCTCGGAGCCGTTTGTGTCCGTCGAAAACGCGAAAAGGCGGTGATTCGGGCTGGGCTGATGAACCCCTAGCCGAAAGTACTCATGCCCGGCGGCCAGGGCGTTCTGGTCCAGGATGATTTCTTCGGGGGCGTCCGGAGCGTCTCTTTTCCGGCAGAAAACAGGATATTGCAGGCCCTCTACTGTTTTTTGATAGTAGAAGTAGTTGTCGATTTTTTCCGGGACGGAAAGATCGGTCTCCTGGATGCGCCGGCGCATTTCTTCATAGAGTTTCGCCTGCAAAGGCTCGGTGTGCTTCATGACCGCTTCGGTATAGCGGTTCTCGTCTTCCAGGTAGCGGATCACCTCGGGATTCGATCGCTCCCGCAGCCAGGAATATTCGTCCACGCGGGTGTCCCCATGAATGGTGCTGGTTTTGGGAATAGCCTTCGCCGCCGGCGCTTTCAGGCCGATTCGAGCCGATAACAAGAATACGCCCAGAGCCAGAGCGCCCATCAGCGTGGAAGGTGACGCGGCGTGATACAGCACGTATTTCCTTTCCTCACCGGAGCCCGGGCCATCCAGGCCATGGTTTCTGCGAGATTCGCCACACCTTCGGCGCCCCCGGTCTGTTGGATCGAGAGGGCCGCTACGGCGTTGGCCAAACGGGCCGCCTCCGGGAGGGAAAATCCGAGCCCCAGACCCGCCAGGAAGCCGCCGCAGAAGCAATCTCCCGCGCCGGTCGTATCGACGGCCGTGACGTCGTAAGCAGGAACGGCAAATTGCCCGCCTGCTGCGGCAATCGCGCAGCCTTCTCCGGCCATTTTTAAAATAACAATGCCGGCGCCGAGGCGGCGGAAAAATTCGCCCACTCTAGAAGGCTCGCTCGACCCGGCCATCATCCGGGCCTCGTCCTGATTCACAAATAGCAGGTCGATCCAGGGGCAAAGCGCGGCAAAATCCGCCATCCACCGGCCTGCGCCGTCCCACATCGTGTCCACAGAGGTCACCAGGCCGGCGCTACGCGCGCGTTTGAGCAGCGCCGCGCCACCCTCCCGGATGGCAGGCATATGAAAAAAGCTGCCGAGGTGGAAATAGAAAAGGCCGCGGACTCCGCACGCATCAAACTGAATCTGCTCGGGGCGCAGATTCCGGCTGGCTCCGCGCAGATGCAGAAACAGTCGCTCGGCCCGCTGATTGATGAGACCCACCGTGGTGGCGGTCTGCGAGCCGGATTCGAGGAACACTTCCGAAACATCGACTCCGGCGGATCTCAGCTTCTCCAGCGCGTATCGCCCGAAGGCATCCTCTCCGACCAGCCCGCACAGCCTGGCGGGCGCCCCCAATTTAGCCAAGGTATAAGCGGTGAGCGCGCCATTTCCTCCGAGATGTTGGGAAACCGACTCGACCCAAAGGCTGGATCCCCACGGCGGCAGGGTCTCCACCGGCCGCACCAGAATATCCACGACGATGTTTCCAGCGCAGTAAACGCCGCCTTTGGGAAAAGATCGAGACGACATAATTTCACTGGGCCAACACCCCGGGGCAACACCTGGGCTTCGGGCGGGTTGGACACGCCAGCCGTCGAATTCCGCGCCACTGCTTCTCCAGCGGAGGGTGCTCTCCGCCAGCCGTTGCCAGCTACCGCCGCCGCTCCGCAGGTACTGGAAACGGATTCTTGGTTCCGGGCTCCTCCAGGATCTCCCTGGCGCTCGCGTCCGCCCTCTCCGCCTTTTTTTCGCTGGCGGAGATGATCTGTTCGGCCAGGTGAACCTCCGCCTGACTGCCTAAAATCAAACCCACGCGCTGATGCAAAGAAACAGGTTCCACGTCGAGAATGCACTCGCGGCCGGTCGATCCGCGCCCCCCGGCGTTTTGGGCCAGGTAAGAGAGCGGATTGGCTTCATAGAGAAGCCGCAGCTTCCCAGAATATTTCGAGTCAGCGCCCCGAATCTCCGGGTAGACATATACGCCGCCCTCAAGCAGTATCCGGTGGAAGTCGGCGGTCAGGCAGCCCGTGTACCGGGTGGAATAGGGCTTGCCGGCTGGAGAATCGTCTGACTCCAGCCGGTCGATGAACTCCGCCACTCCCGGCTGCCATCGCCGGCGATTCCCTTCGTTGGTGCTGTACACGGACCCGTGAGCCGGCATGCGAATGTGGTAGTTGCTCTGGAAAAACTGCCCGACCCCAGGCTCCAGGGTGAAGGCGTGCACGCCGGTCCCCCGGCTGTAAACGAGCGTGGTGCTGGGACCGTAAAGAATGTACCCTGCTGCGAAAAGCTCCCTTCCCGGGCGCAGCAGGTCGGCGTCGCTGCCCTGGCCTTGCAGCGAACGCCTCCGGAAAATCGAAAAAATTGAGCCCAGTGCTCCGTTGACATCCGTATTGGACGATCCGTCCAGAGGGTCAAAGAGCACCGCGTAAGCCGCCCCGGCCCGGCCATGCAGGGGGAAATGCGTTGGCCCCGCCTGTTCTTCCGAAGCGGCTCCGAAAACCAGGCCACTCTCTTCACAGGCGGAAATGAACGTTTCATTGGCGAACTCGTCGAGTTTCTTGACTTCCTCCTGCTGTACGTTAACGCCGCCGGTTTTGCCCAAAAGATCCACGAGGCCTGCCCGCCGCAGTTCCCGCGAGATGATGCGCGCCGCAGTGCTGATCTGGCTCAAAAGCAGGCTGAATTCCAGATGATCCCGGGTGGCGACCTGGTCTTCCTGGAGAAGATGATATGTAAGGCTGATCAATTTCTGCGGCATGTCCCCACTATAACAAGAGCCGGACGCCGCCATGCGAGACTACACCAACACGCGCCGAAGCATACGGCAGGAGCACGCAGGAAGGATGGACGAAAAACCGAGGGATAGCGGGCGGGGCCGCGATTCCCGCCCGCACGCCAGGCAATCAGGCAGCGGCGAGCTTGAGTTGGTCGTCCAGACTGAAGTACAGGCCGACGGTTCGTGCTCGGGATTCAACCAACTGCTTATCGAATTGGTTCGCTACAACGCCCCTCAATGTGACATTTCCGTCTTTCACGATGATATGAATCGGAGGCTGCGCCTGGAAGCCGTAGCGCGTTCCGATAGCCGCGGTTCCGTAGATTGCGCGGGCGAGCCGCAGGCGGATTTGATCGTCAAAGCCTGAAAGCGGCAGGACTTCGAGCTCGTTCTGCACCATTTTTACGCCTCGGACCCGGCTGGCCAGATTCCCGTAATCGTTCTTGCGTTGGGGTAAACGGACTTGACCGCTCAAGGTGACCACTCCGTTCTTCACCTCCCCTTGCACCCAGTCAAAAATATCGTAAAAGGGGTACATGCGAATTTCGTGTGTAATCGCCTGGGCGATCTGTTCATCGGTTTGCTCCGAAGCCACTGTAATGTCGTTCTTGACGCCCGCCAGGCCCTTGGTCTTCCGGGCAATTTCCACCGCACGTTCGACCTTCGACAATCTGTCCACTGTGCCGGTAAGGTCGGCGATTCCCGCGTTGACAGTCACTCCGAGCGAGTCGAAATTGGCGTCACGGAGCCGTTTTTCCACCTGAGCCGCCAGCGCTGGGTCGGGTGTGACGCCCGCGCTGGCCTGCGCTGCCGAGCCTCCCCAATGACCAGTCAGAAGAACTGTCGCTGCTACTGTCTCCATTTTCCATCTCATGGCGCTCCTCCTAACTCTCACCTATTAGGCGTTGCGAACCTCTCCCCTGTTCCTAAAGGTTTGTAAAGGAGACGTAAGGGAGTTTCACGAAACTCCGCGGAGCGGCTGGGGGAACTACCGGCTGAATTTTTTGATCCAGGCGCTCAGGTCGCGCATCATCGTCTGGCGTTGGTGATTGAGAGAGCGGTCTTCGAAGCGATTACTCTGTTCAGACGGATCGGCCTCAAGGTCCCAAAGCTCATTCGGGCCGCGCCAGCGGTTCGCTTCGGGATTGCGCACTACGAGCTTATAGCGTTCCTCGCGGTTCATTGCGGTGTTGCGAAGCAGCCCGAATACACGGTTATCCCAACGGCCCAGAGCGCGGGTGGTGGCCAGCGGCCAGTAGCTGCGCCCGCAAAGATTGCGTCCCTTCGGCAGCGGCAGTTCGAGCAAATCCAAAATACTGGGAAAGAAATCGTACGTGCTGACGAGCTCCTGGCGGACGCGCCCAGGCGGAATGCGCCCCAGCCAGCGCGCAATCAGCGGCACCTGAATGACCTCCTCGTACATACTGGCCGAGCCCGATGTTTCGCCGTCCCAGGCCCCGTGGCGGCCCCACAAGCGTCCGCGGTCGCTCGTAAAAACGACCAGTGTGCTGTAGGAGAGTTTTTTCCCATCCAGGTAGTCCACCAGGGCGCCCAGATACTCGTCCAGGGCCGAGATCGAGGCGGCCGTTTTTCGCAGGTTGGCGGCTGCATCGGCCCGCGACTCGCGGCCCGCCGGAGCACCCGAGCGGGCCAGCTCCTTTTGCGATTCAGTAAAATCAGAGTCGCGATAGAGGTCGTAGTATTTTTGCGGATGTCCTTCCAGAGGCCCCGACGGATTCCGGTGCGCCACAACGCAAAACCACGGCCGTCCGCTCTGCCGCTGGGCCTCGATAAATGCGACGGCCCGTTCATGCAGGAGGCCCGCTACGTATCCTTTTTCCTCGACCCGCAGCGGCTGGCCGTTGGCATTCGAATACACAACCGGATCCTGGTTCCTCTCGGCACTCTCGTCCAGGACAAACCACCGCTGGAAGCCATGCTGCGGCCGGCGTTCATTTCCCAAGCGCCACTCGCCGAAGTAGCCACAACTGTAACCGTGCGAGGCCAGGATGTCGCTGAGAAATGTCTCTTGCTGAAAATCCACCGCCGGAGCGGACTCCGCTTGGGCGGGCTGACCGGCTGAAGGGTCTCCCGGCGGATTCTGAAGCCGATGCTGCATCGGGGTGCGGCCGGTGAACAGCGTAGCGCGGCTCGGCGAGCTTGCCGGGGTACATACGAACGAGTTGGCGAAGCGCACCCCTTGCGCCGCGAATCGGTCCAGGTTAGGAGTTAGGATTTGCTCGTTTCCATAGCAGCCGGCCGCCCAGGCTGGCAGCCCGTTGGCAAGAATCAGCAGGATATTCGGCGGCTGTGAAGACGAAGCTGTTTGCCCGCGCCCGGCAGAGGCAAAGGCCGCTCCGGCCGTGGTCTTCAGAAAGGTGCGGCGTTGCATGGCCACCCTTGAGTTCAGTGCGGATTCGGCGCCGTCCAGCGCGTCTCCCGAGAAAATGGATGCGAAAAACGGGAAAACCGTGCTTTCCGTTTCCACTCACGCGCCAGTTTCCCGGCGCAACATTCGGAGCCGCTTCATGACATCATTGCCGCCGCGTCCGAAATAGTCGTGGAGCTTCTGATATTCCACGTAGAGTTGATCGTAAATCGCATGGGCAGCAGGATTGGGCTGATACCCGCCTTCGAGAAGGCCTGTCATGTGGTCAGCGGCCTGTCGTATATCCTTGTAATATCCGCCCGCCACCGCGCCGTGCATTGCGGCGCCCAGCCCCGAGGCCTGGAACGTGCGGGGCAGACGAATCTCCCGCCCGGTTACATCGGCAAAAATCTGCATCACGACTGGGCTTTTCTCGGCGATGCCGCCGCAAGCCACGATGTCATGCGCCGGCAGACCCTCTTTTTCGAACGCCTCGATAATCGTCCGGCTGCCGAAGGCTGTGGCCTCGATCAGAGCGCGGTAGATCTCTTCCGGACGCGCGGAGAGGGTCAAACCGACGATGATCCCGCTTAAGTCGGCATTGCCCAGGATCGACCGATTGCCGTTCCACCAGTCGAGGGCCAGCAAGCCGCTCCGTCCAGGTTTCAGCCGCCAGGCTTCCGTGGCCAGCAATTCGGCGGCGGAGATTCCCTGTTCGTCCGCCTCGCGCTCCAACTCCGAGGTCACGCCGTTCCGGAAAAACCATCCGTAAATGTCGCCCACCGCCGCCTGCCCCGCTTCATACCCCCAGAAACCCGGTACGATGCCATCCTGGACGACGCCGCAGATTCCCTCCACGGCCTTGCGCTCGTGGCCCAGCAGCATGTGGCAAATGGATGTCCCCATGATCATCACCACGCGGCCCGGCTCGGTGACGCCGCAGGCGGGGACGCCGGCATGAGCATCGATATTGGCCACTGCTACCGCCGTCCCGGCGCACAAGCGCATCCGCGCGGCCATCATCTCCGTCAGGCCGCCCGCCCGCGCTCCTAACGGCAAATAGTCGCATTCCAGCTTTTCCGCCACTATGTTCGCCAGTCGGGGGTGCAGCTCGGAAAAGAACTCGCTGCTCGGGAATCCGCAGCCTTTCACCCACATTGCCTTGTAGCCGGCCGCGCACTCGCTGCGAACTTCCCGGCCCGTCATCTGCCAGACGACCCAGTCTCCGGCCTCGATCAGCCTGTCGGCCGCTTCATACACCTCGGGAGCCTCATCAAGGATCTGGAGCGCTTTCGAAAAGAACCACTCCGCCGAATACTTCCCTCCGCAGTGAGAGAGAAACCGCTCGTTCCGCCGCGCGGCGACCTGATTGATCCGGTCGGCTTGCGGCTGCGAGGCGTGGTGCTTCCAGAGCTTGACCCAGGCATGCGGATTTGAGGAAAACGAAGCCGTGATACACAGCGGGGTTCCGTCGGCGAGAACAGGCAGCATGGTGCAAGAAGTAAAATCGATGCCGACACCGATCACGTCCTCCGGAGATACGCGGCTTTGCCGCATCACTTCCGGGACGCCCCGATCCAACACGAACAAGTAGTCCCGCGGATCTTGCAACGCCCAATCGGGTCCCAGCGGCGTGTCGTCAGGCAGCCAGCGATCCAGGACCCCGTTCACATAAGGGACTTGATTCCACGCGACTTCTTCGCCGTTATCCGCCCGCACCATCATGACCCGACCCGATTCGGTCCCAAAATCAATCCCCAGCGCGAACTTGGTGTTGGACATTACCCGCTCTCCGGAATGCCTGGCCGTTTCCTCGTGGCGAAGCCGATCACAACCGATCCGCGGGAGACAGATTGCCCCTCCGGCTCCCTAGCGGGCATGATACCATCGGAAATTTCCCGCCGTCGTATAAGCATGCGCATCAGCCTGGATTCCAGTCCTACCCCGCCGACATCGGCCTCGCGCAAAGGGTTTTTCGCCACCACATTCCGCGCATTTCAATACCGCAACTTCCGGATCCAATGGACCGGCGCTTTCACCTCAACTACCGGTACCTGGCTCCAGGAAGTGGCGCAAAGTTGGCTGGTTTATACGCTCACCGGATCTACCGTTCTGCTCGGGCTGACCGCCTTCCTGGCGGGAGCGCCGATCCTGCTGTTTTCGCTGCTGGGTGGTGTGGTTGCCGACCGGATGGACCGCAGAAGGCTGCTGATATTTTCCCAGTATACACAGATGACATCCGCTTTCATCCTGGCTCTGCTCGTCTACGCCGGGAAAATCCAGATCTGGCACATTCTGGTTCTGACCTTCGTGAACGGCACGGCGCAATCCTTCGGCGGGCCGGCTTATCAGGCCTTAATCCCCTCCCTGGTGGATCCCGAGCATGTGCCCAACGCAATCGCTCTGATGACGATCCAATTCAACCTGGCGCGGGTGATAGGACCCGTAATCGCCGGTTTTGCTATCCGCTGGCTGGGCATGGCCGCTTGCTTCGCGCTGAACGGAGCCTCTTTCATCGCCGTGATCGTCTCTTTGAAGCTGCTACACATAGAGTTCATCCCGAAGAAAACCGAAGAGCGCATCCTGGCGAGTCTTCGCCAGGGTCTGCAATTCGTTTACAGTCACGGATCCATGCTGGCCTTGATCGCGCTGGCCTTCGCTTCTACGGGTTTGGGCATACCGCTAATCACATTTCTGCCTTCGTTCGCAAAAGACGTTTTCTCGCTTGGGGCGCAGGGTTATAGCACCATGCTCGCGTGTTCCGGCGCCGGTTCCGTGGTGGGCGCTCTCGTGGTGGCTTGGATGGGACACACTGCCCGCAAGGGCCGCGCGGCGCTGCTGATGTTGATTGCGCTTGCCGTTTTTCTGGCGGCCTTTTCCCAATCCACCAACTACGCTCTGTCATGCGTCTTGCTGTTTTGCGCCGGCGTTTGCTTGATTTCCGTTTTCGCTCTCGTCAGTTCGCTGGTGCAACTGCTGGCGCCGGAAGAATTGCGCGGCCGCATTATGAGCGTTTACAACGTCGCGTTTCGCGGCGGCATGCCCCTGGGAAATTTGATAACGGGATTCGTCGCCAAGGGCCTGACGCCCTCGGCGGCCCTGCTCGGAAACGGCGTGGCGCTCGCCATCGTGGGCCTCTGGTTTCTGCTCTGGGAACGGGATGTCGCCAGGCTGTAGCCTGTTCCTTGTACGCGTCATTGTGGGGCAAAATAAAAATGCTCACCAGAAGCCCTTTGGCTCCTGGTGAGCACCTTTGCGTTCCCGCCAAACGGGAACTGATGTTAATTAGGGAGATAGTTCCGACGGTATAAACAGCCGTCCAGAACTTTTGATCGAATCTTATTTCCCCAGACCCGCCAAGTCAAGGAGTAAATCAAAGAAATTTTTTCTTGTAACCCGTTTCCTTACAATAACTTTGGGTGTGGCCAGTTTTCCACAGGGAAGAACGGACGTGCTTTCTCGCACCGCCGCAGGCCCTGCGTTCCGTGTATGTCTAAGAAATTTAAAGGGTTATTTATCGCCGAGATGCAATCGGATGAAATCCTGCCCTTCCCCGCTTTGCAGGATGCGCCCTGGGAACAGCTTGGCCAGCAGAATGCGCCCCCCTCCTACGCCCAAACCGGCCATCAGGGCAAAGCCGGCAATGAGCACGCAGAGCAGGATAATGTTCAGGATCAGGTCGCCGACGTTATCTCGCCGGGAAGGCGGCTTCTGATCGAAGGTCACGGTGCCCTCGTAGCGAACCTTCGCTAGAAGCTTTTCCGCCTCGTCCTGCGAGAAGGGACGCACTACTACTCCAATCAATGTGGCGCTGCGCTTGGCCATCACGTCGCGCAGCTTCAGAAATTCTTCCATCTGCGCCCGGGCAAGTTGCGGCGTAGGATAACTGAACACCAGCAGCTTCAGTTCACCACCCTTGGCCGCGTATTCGGCAGCCTGAGCTTCGCTGCCGAGGTGGAATCCGGCTACCGAGGGCGGAATCTCGGGAGCGATCCTGGCCAGAACCGCGGGGCCCAGAATGTAACGCTCCGAGTTCGGTACGAGCCCCGCCGCCGGCATATGTTGCAGCAGGGGCGGCGGAGCGCCGTGCTCAAAGCGCGGCAAGACGCTGAGCATCGCTTCAAACGGTTCGTCATCCGGTTTTGCGCCCCGCAGGGTGAGAACGTAATTGCCGTACTGAAAACAGGTAGCGTCGCGCGACTCGACTCCGCGTTCTCCGATATCAGCCGGTTTTCCATCGGCTGGCCTTAACCATTCGTAAAGCGCCACCGCTCCCGTCGGGTCTTTCGCCCGGATCGCCGTGATCTCCAGTTTGCGGTCTCCGGCTGCGTAGCTCGAGATCTCCCCCTCGTCGAAGCCGTATTCGTCATAGACCGCGCGGTCGGCCGCCGGAGGCTGAAAGGACTGGGCATTTATTTGATAGAAATCTCCCAGACGAACGGGCAGTATTGCTGCGGTGACCAACGCAGGCGTGGCCAGGGCGCTCCAAACGGCCCAAACAAACCAAGCCAGGCAGCGAGCCGGCAGCCGCCTGAAGAGGCCGGATCTCGGAAAGTGCGGCTCTAATTTGCCCTTTGGTATGTGCATCTGCAAACCCGGATCTTCGAATTGCGAGCCGGGGCGCCGGTCAAGCGGCTCCGTGACATTTCTTGTATTTCTTGCCGCTGCCGCAGGGACACGGGTCGTTGCGCCCGATCTTCTCTCCCTTGATCACCTGCGTGACGGTAGCCGCCGCGCCGCCAGAGCCGACAAGCTGCAACTCAGCCAGTTCCCGCTCTTTCTTACGCCGGATATTGCGGGTGAAGTCCTCCATCGAGCTCCGGGCGGCTTCGCGCTGCTGCGGCACAACTTCGTGCAGCTCTTCGCCCTCGTCGGGGTTCCCGACCCTCTGCAACTGCACGGGTTGGAGGAAAAACAGGTACCGCAAGGTTTCATCTTCAATGCGGTCCATCAGCGCCTGGAAAAGCTCGTAGGATTCCTTCTTATACTCGACCAGCGGGTCTTTCTGTCCGTAGCCCCTCAGGCCGATGCCCTCCTTCAAGTGATCCATGGACAGCAGGTGATCTTTCCACTGCGTGTCCAGGATCTGGAGCATGATCATGCGCTCGTGATAGCGCATTGCCTCCGCCCCAAGGAGGTTTTCCTTTTCGTCATAGCGCCGATAGAGCAGCTCGGTTATGGAGTCTACGATTTCCAGGCGGCTCATGTGGGCCAAGTCCAGTTCGTCCACCTTCACGCCGAATTGCGTCAGCACGTCCGTGCGCAGGCCGGCGTAGTCGTATGTGTCCGGATGAGCCTTGACCGGGCAGCGATTGTCAACGAAGGCGCCCACGAGGTCACGGATGATCTCCTGGATATATTCCTTCTGATCCATCCCCTCGAGCAGCTTGCGCCGCAGGCCGTATATGGCCTCGCGCTGCTTGTTCATTACGTCGTCGTACTCGAGCAGATGTTTGCGGGATTCGAAGTTTTGCGCTTCCACAGCCTTCTGCGCCGCCTCAATGCGCTTCGAGATCATCCGCGACTCGATCGGCACATCTTCTTCCATGCCCAGCCGCAGCATGAGCTTCTGGATGCGCTCGCCGCCGAAGATGCGCAGCAGATCATCTTGCAAAGAAAGGTAGAAGCGGGAACTACCGGGATCTCCCTGCCGGCCCGCGCGCCCGCGAAGCTGGTTATCGATGCGCCGGGCTTCGTGCCGTTCCGTTCCAAGAATGTGCAGCCCGCCCAGCTTTGTGACTTCGTCGTGCTCCCTGTCGCACTGCGCTTTAAAGCCGGCGTAAAGCTCTTCCCATTTCCCGCGGGGCACCCGGTAGAAGCGGTCGAGATGCTGGAAGTAAATGAAATGCTCGTCGCTCGTGTAAGCTTCGGCCTCCTTGGGCAGCATCTCGGCCACCTTCTCCTTGAGACAAGCGTCTTTCGTCATGAACTCCGGATTGCCGCCCAGGAGAATATCGGTGCCGCGGCCCGCCATGTTGGTGGAAACGGTTACCGCGCCCTTGCGGCCCGCCTGGGCCACGATATAGGCCTCGCGCTCGTGCTGCTTGGCATTGAGCACCTCGTGCTTCACGCCCATCTTCTTCAAAATGCCCGAGAGTTTCTCCGATTTCTCGATCGAAATCGTTCCTACCAGAACCGGCTGCCCCTTTTCATGGAGCGTCTTGATTTCTTTGGCCGCGTTCCGGAACTTCTCCTCTTCGGTGCGATAGACAATATCGGGGTACTCGATCCGGATGAGCGGACGGTTGGTGGGGATCACCACGACGTCCAGCTTGTAAATCTTGCTGAACTCGGCCGCTTCCGTATCGGCTGTGCCGGTCATGCCGGCCAGCTTCTTGTACATGCGGAAGTAGTTCTGGAAGGTGATTGTCGCCAGAGTCTGGTTCTCGCGCTCGATCTTGACTTTTTCCTTCGCCTCTACTGCCTGATGCAGGCCGTCGCTCCACCGCCGGCCGGGCATGAGACGCCCGGTAAACTCGTCGACGATGATGACCTCGCCGTCCTTTACGACGTAATCCCGGTCCCGGTGAAACAGCGCGTGCGCTTTGAGGGCTTGATTTACGTGGTGCAGAGTCTCAAAGTTGGAAAGGTCGTAAAGATTCTCGATGCCGAGCAAGCGCTCCACCTTGGCCACGCCCTCTTCGGTGAGGGAGACGGTCCGGTGCTTTTCGTCCACCGTGTAGTCGCCTGTATAGGTGGGCGGCTCGCCGGCATTCTTGCTCTCGATCACCTCTCCCTTTTCGAGCCGGGGAATAATGCGGTCGATTTTGTAGTATTTGTCGGTGGACTCCTCGCTGGGGCCCGAAATGATGAGCGGCGTTCTGGCTTCGTCGATCAGAATCGAATCGACTTCGTCCACGATGGCGTAATGATGCCCGCGCTGGACGCAATCCGCCAGATCAAATTTCATGTTGTCGCGCAGGTAATCGAAGCCGAACTCGTTGTTGGTGCCGTAAGTAACATCGGACCCATAGGCGCGGCGCCGCTCGTCATCGTCGAGGTCGTGGACGATTACGCCGACCGAAAGACCGAGAAATTTGTACAACTTGCCCATCCACTCCGCGTCGCGCTTGGCCAGGTAATCGTTGACCGTGACGACATGCACGCCTTTCCCTTCCAGCGCATTCAGATAGACCGGCAGCGTGGCCACCAGCGTTTTGCCTTCACCGGTTTTCATCTCGGCGATCTTGCCCTGGTGCAGCACCATGCCGCCGATCAACTGCACGTCAAAGTGCCGCATCTTCAGCACGCGCCGGCCGGCCTCCCGGCAAACCGCAAAGGCCTCGATGAGCAGGTCATCCAGAGTCGCCCCTTGCGCCAGGCGTTCTTTGAATTCGATGGTCTTGGCAGCTAATTCCGCGTCGCTCAGCGATTGGATTTTCGGCTCGAGATCATTGATAGCCTGCACGACGGGAAGCATCTTCTTGACTTCGCGCTCGTGCTTGGTGCCGAAAATCTTGGCAAAAAGAGTATCAATCATGCGTGGATGGATCTTCCTTCATTGTACCGCAGGCCACCGGCCGTAGACGGCCCTGTGAGGAGGTTCCCCGCTGATCAAGCGCTTCGCCGCGCGGCCTTCGGTAACGGAACGGGATCTCACTTGAGGGAGGCGCTCGCCGGCAGGCGGCCTCGCGTGCGAGAACGGAAGCGTGAGTTGCCCCGCGGGTCCGAAGCGTGGGAACAGATCGCTGCGGGCTGCTCGAATCAACACCGCCTTCTGACAATCGGCCGAGCGCTCTCAGCGGGCCGGGGCCCGGCGAACGGGAAATTTTTTCCCGCTGGGCGCGCTCGATCAGCCTCCAGACGCCCGAGAATCTCCCATCATCGGCCGGCCAGGGCCGCCCGGATCTTCTTCAGCGTATCAGCCGCGTACGCCTGATACGGTCCGGGAATTTTAGAGGATTGCGTCAGATAGTTTACGGCTTCCGCTTGGCGGTTCAGCTTCGCGCTGGATAGGCCCAAAAAGTAGTACACGCCGCCGAGCACATCGTTGTTCCCCTTTAGAGCGGAGGCGGCGGCCAACAGTTCTTTCTGCGCCGGCCCGAATTTATTCTGTTCGGCGAAAATCCGCCCCAAGACAAAGTGCGCCCGCCCCAGGTAATTCTCTTTGTACTTCGTCCACTCTTCCTCGCTCATGGCGGCCGGCTTGGGCTTGCCGGGCAAGGTCTGAAGGATCTTTTCTGCGTTGGCTTGCGCCACTCCGAGCTTGCCCTTTGCGGGATCCATGTTGTTTTCGGCAATCAGGTAAAGATAGCCCTCATTGGTGGGGTCGGTCGCCAGGGCCGCCTCCATCGCCTCCAGCATTTTTTGGTTGTCGCCGAGTTTTTGATAAGCGACGACGTACTGGGCGTCCAGCGATTTGCTGAACTGCCCGTTCGGGAAATACTTTCGCAGCGCATCAAACAGAACAATCTTCGCCTGCGGGGAGGTTTGCTTTTGCGACGACTCGTAAAGGGCGTACTCATTGTATTGATCCACCTGCCCGGCAAAATCCGTGTTGCGCTTCCACGCTTCCACCTCATTCTCCTGAGAAGGCTTGGGAGTGGCGCTGACCTTCTGTGCCAGGGCATGCGCTTTTTCCACGGCCGCCACCAGGGCTTGCGCGTCGCCTTTCCCCTCGGCCGCTTTGACCAGAAAATGAGCGATTTCCAAATCCTCCGGAGCCTTGGCTTGAGCCGCCTGCCCATGCTCCAGGGACTTGTCGAAGTTGTTTACCTTCAGATATTCGTTTTGCAGCTGGAAGTGGACGTAAGCTTCCGCCTCATCGGACGGAAACTTCGACAGAAATTCCTCGTAGAGAGCGATTTTCTTGTTCGAGTCTTTTTCGTCCGCGGCTTGCTGGAGCAGCTTGCCCGGCTCTGAACTCGTGTTAATCGTGATATTGCGGATTTGTCCCCAGGCGGGGACAAACGCGAAAGCCAGCCACAGGGCTGCGCTCATGAGGCGTTTCATAACTGCATCCCCTTTCTGATGAACGGATACTACGCCAAAAGAAATCAGGAATCAAGGGCGGGCGAGCCGCGCTCCCCTATCCCAGCCGGGACCACCGCGCCTCACAAGACGCTCTCCGTCAAAAAAAGACCATCCCGCGCGGCGGATTCCCACATCTCGCGGGTTGACAGTCCCGCGCTTTTGGGGAAAGGTAGAGAGAATGAGGAATTTATGCGTTCAGCCTGGCTTCTTACCGTTTTGTTAGCCACCGTAGGCGCGGCCACGCCCCAGACCTCGAGTTCCGCCGGGAACAGGACGCCCGCCGGTGCGGCACCGGGGGTGGAAATCTCGGCGATGGATCCTGCCGCAAATCCTTGCGTCGATTTCTATCAATATGCCTGCGGAACTTGGATGGCCCGCAACCCGATTCCACCGGACCAATCGCGCTGGGGCCGGTTTGATGAGCTGGCCGAGCGCAATCGCGAGATCCTGCGGGAGATTCTCGAGGATGCCTCGGCGAATCAGCCCAACCGCACAGCGGTGGAGCAGAAGATCGGCGATTACTACGCCTCCTGCATGGACGAGAAAACGATCAACGCCAAGGGCACGGCGCCCCTCCAGCCGGAATTGGACCGCATCGCCGCGCTTGCAAGCAAGGCAGAGCTGACAGACGAAATCGCCCACCTGCATAGCAACGGAGTCCGGGCGATGTTTGTGTTCGATTCCACGCAAGACTATGGGGACGCCACCCAAGTAATCGGCGAGGTAGATCAGGGCGGCCTCGGCCTTCCCGACCGCGACTACTACTTGAAGCAAGACGCCAAGTCCGTTGAAATTCGGCGGCAGTACGCCGCCCATGTAGCGAAAATGTTCGAACTTCTGGGTCTTTCGCCGCAGGCGGCCTCGGCCGGAGCCAAAGTCGTCCTCGACGTGGAAACTGCGATGGCGAAAGGCGCTCTCGATCGCGTCTCGCGCCGCGATCCGCATAACCTATATCACAAAATGAGCAGGCAAGAGTTGGCGTCGATCACCCCGTCGTTCGCCTGGCCCAAGTATTTGCAAGACATTGCTGCGCCTCCGATGCAGAGCCTGAACGTCGCTGTGCCGGATTTTTTTAAAGCGATTGAGAGCCTGCTCCATTCCGTCTCTCTGGAGGATTGGAAAACGTATCTGCGCTGGCATCTGATCCATGCCTATGCGCCCCTGCTGCCGGAGCCGTTTGTCAAGGAGAATTTTAGCTTTTACGGCCAGACGCTCACCGGCGCCAAGGAGCTCCGTCCCCGGTGGAAACGCTGCGTGGATTATACCGACCGCCAGCTTGGCGAGGCCCTCGGCCAGAAATATGTCGAGAAGACGTTCGGCCCGCAGAGCAAGCAGCGCACGCTTCAGATGGTCAACGAACTGGAGGGCGCGCTGGGCCGCGATATCCAGCAGTTGAGCTGGATGACCTCGGCCACCAAGGACAAAGCTCTCCAGAAGTTGCACGAAATTACAAATAAGATCGGGTATCCCGACAAGTGGCGCGATTACAGCAGCGTGCGGATCATTCGGGGCGACGCTCTAGGCAATTTCGAGCGCGCCGACCACTTCGAGTTCCAGCGCCAGATCGCCAAAATCGGCAAGCCCGTAGACAAGAGCGAATGGTTCATGACGCCGCCCACGGTGAACGCCTACTACGATCCGCAGATGAACAACATCAATTTCCCCGCCGGCATCCTCCAGCCGCCTTTTTTCAGCAACCAAGCCGACGACGCTGTGAACTTCGGCGGCATCGGCGCCGTCATTGGTCATGAGCTCACCCATGGGTTTGATGATGAAGGCCGCCAGTTTGACGGGGAAGGCAACCTGCGAGACTGGTGGACGCCGGCCGACGCCAAAGCTTTTGAGTCGCGCGCTCAATGCTTTGTGGACGAGTACTCGAGTTTCACCGCCGTCGATGACGTAAAGCTGAATGGCAAACTGACGCTGGGAGAAAACACCGCCGATAACGGCGGCGTTCGCATCGCACTGATGGCTCTCACCGCCGATCTGGCCGGAAAGAGCCCCGGTAAAATTGAGGGCTTTACGCCCGAGCAGCGGTTTTTCTTGGGATGGGCGCAGATCTGGTGCGAGAACCGAACGGAGCAGATTGCGCGTCTGATGGCGTTGACGAATCCACATTCGCCCGGCCGCTATCGCGTAAACGGAGTACTCGCCAACATGCCGGAATTTCAAAAAGCTTTCAGTTGCCGGGCAAGCCAACCGATGGTCCGGTCTCCGCAATGCCGGGTCTGGTAAAGATGTAAAGATTACACCAACGAGCCCGTACAAAATTTCCCGAACGCAAGTAAAAAAGCGCCGCTCTTGTTAACTCCGCTCTTTCTTCCCCGCCGGCTTCCTTTTTTCTCTGATTTGAGAGCGAGCCAGGCTTGCGTTTGGCACTGAAATCGCTTTTGGAACCTCGGCGGCAGCAGCCGCCGGAGGAGGCGCCGTGCGGCGAAGCCTTAGACGAACATCACGCCCCGCAGCGCCTCTCCCCGCCGAGAATTGCGACCGCGGAGGTGGCGCTGTGAAAAAAAATGAGTCGGCCAGACCTATTCCCGTATATCTGAGCTCCGCCGAACTGGCTAGCATCATCAACGTCTTGAGATTGTGGCAAGCCGTGCACGAGCCCCTCACATCTCTGTTGGCGGATACGACGCTGACAGTAGATGAAATAGACCGGCTCTGTGAGCGCATGAGCATCCGAACATTTCGGCCGTGACGCGCGCGAGCCTGGGCGCACAGATTGCGCCGGAGCGGCGCCGGGGTCGGCGGAAGCTCCGGGGTCGGACGCAGCAAAGATGCAAGAGATGCAAGAGGAAGGAAAATCCATCCCGGCCGGGGCGGTTGTGTACAAACCTTCAGCCGTTCCGGGACTTCGCCTGCCTTGCTGCCGCGATGCCGCGCTTCTGTTTTCCGGCGGATGTCGCAACCCCAACATTGGCAAATCAATGGCTAAGTTATCAGCGGCCCACTGTCGGGGCAGCCGGCGGCTGCGAGGGAAGCCAAACCAGCCGGCCTTTTGCTAAGTTTCCGAGACGTGGTCACCTCCCTCCCCGATCTCTCGCGGCCAAAGCGCGGACGCGAGAGCGCCTCCGAGTGGGGCCGGTAAACCGGCCCCACTTTTTCAGGCGGCTGTTTCCGATGTCTTGATGAGCGCCGGATGCAATTCGCGGCTTCATTCGGCTCCAGTTGTCAGGAATTGGCCAGTTTGGCGGTGAGCAGCCAGATCAGGACGCCGTCGGGCCGCGGCCCCAGTGATGCGGCATCCACTCTGGCGATAGCTCCTTTCTTCAGCTCCACCGCGCCGGCGCGAGCGCCGATCAGATAGCAAACTAAAGCGCTCAGTTGCGGCTCATGTCCGGCCAGCAAAAGCTGCGCGGCATCCTTGTGCAGCCGGATCTCTTCCCACACGGCCTCCGGCCGCTCCATCGGCGCTAGAGCTGTCGTCTCGAGAACGGGGCTTTTGACTTCCAGTTCTTCGGCGGCCAAAGCTGCGGTTTCCATCGCGCGCTTGTAGGGACTGGAAAGAATCAGTTCGGGCCGGACGCCGGCGATTCGGGCGCGAGAGAGGATCCGCCGCAGTTTATCCTTCCCTTCCGGGGTCAGACGCCGGTCGGCGTCCGCCTGGCCCGCCTTCCCCTCCTCCGCAATGCCGTGACGCAGGATGTAAATCTCCATGGCTCCAGAATGCCATATGCCCGCTATTCTAGGAATGGACGGCCGGTTGGTCTGCTTTTGGGCCGTTGCTGATTTCCCTTATTCTGGTAAGCGGCATTCGATATGACGGGCGGCCAACGAAAGCTGTATCAAGCCGCGACCTGGTCTATGCTGATTTCGGCCGCGGCCGTCGTGCTGTCGATCGCGATCTGCCAGATTTTTCTTGGCCTGGCCCTGATCGCGCTCATCGCCTCGGAAGCGCGGCTGGATTTTCCGCCGGTCAAGGCTCCGCTATGCGCCTTCCTGGGATTAACTGCCGCTTCCTGGCTGCTTTCGGGGCATCTCGCAGCCGGGTTGCCGCAAATCCGAAAGTTTTTTGTTTTTTCCATTCTGCTTGTGGCCTGCACCGTCTTTCGCGACGGCCGGTACGCACGGTGGCTGGCAGGCGCGTGGTTCGCAGCCGCGGCCGCCAGCGCCATCCGCAGCCTGGGTCAATTCGAGCAAAAAGTGCGGGCAGCCCGTTTGCTCCACGAGGATTTTTATCAATCCTATGTGGGCGAACGCATAACGGGATTTCTGAGCCATTGGATGACATTCAGCGAAGTGGAAATGCTGATTCTTCTGGTTCTGTTGAGCTGGTTGTTTTTCTCTCCCCATCCCGTGCGATGGCGTACACTTCTGGGCGCGCTCTGCGCGGCCGTGCTCGCCGCCTCGCTGCTGGCGAGCTTCACGCGGAGTATCTGGCTGGCAACCGCGGTCTCTTCCGGGTATTTGACGTGGCATTGGCGCAAGAAGCTGCTCGCGGCAGGGCCGCTGCTGATCGCGATTGTGGTGATTGCCTCTCCCGGCGCCGTAAAGAGGCGCGTGCAGTCGATGCTCAGCACCAGATCCGACACTTCCACGAGCGCCCGCATCATCATGTGGCGCACCGGCTGGCGCATGATCGAAGCGCACCCGTTGCTTGGCGTGGGCCCGGAGGAGGTGGCGCCGGAATTTCACAACTATGTTCCGGCCGACGTGACCAACTTGCCGCCGGCTTTTTACGGGCATTTGCACAATCTGTACATCCACTACGCAGCCGAGCGCGGCGTGCCGGCTTTGCTGGCTTTGCTATGGCTGCTGGCGCGAATCCTGCGGGATCACATCCGCGCGTTGCGCCGCGCACTGGATGAAGATCGCTTCGTCCTTTACGCGGTAATCGCAGGCGTCCTTGGAATCCTTGTGGGCGCGATGTTTGAGGTCAACCTCGGCGACAGCGAAGTATTGACGGTCTTCTTGACTTTGATTTCGCTCGGCTACGCGGCCATCGCGCGGAGCAAGCCGGCGGCGCAGGCGCCATCAGATTGAGAGTCCGGCCGCCGCTCTCTACCGATTCCCCGCTCGGCGAAGACGGCTTGGTGTATACTGGCTTGCTTCCTGGAGTATATCCATGCCATCCGACTTCATCGATCGCACGCCTGCCGGCCTGGAGCGCCGCTCCTTCTTACGAACGACTGCCGGAGCCCTGCTCTCGCCGCTCGCCGCCGCAGCACTGGCGCAGCGCGACTGGAGCGGCCGCAATCCGGTGCGGTACGCGGATCCGGATATTGTGATTCTGGATCGCAAATTTGCGAAGTACGCTATCGGCAACACACCCATTCAGCGCCTTTACACCGGGCTGCTCTGGGCCGAAGGCCCGGCCTGGAACGGCAATGCACGCTGCCTGGTCTGGAGCGATATTCCCAATAACCGTCAAATGCGATGGCTCGAGGAGGATGGGCACGTCAGCGTCTATCGCCAGCCCTCCGGCTTCAGCAACGGCAATACGTTCGACTACGAGGGCCGGCAGCTTTCCTGCGAGCACGGCAACCGGCGGGTGGTGCGGTACGAACCGAATGGGAGTGTCACTGTTCTGGCGGACAAATGGCAAGGCAAGCCGTTGAACGCGCCAAACGATATCGTGGTGCATCCGGACGGCGGGATTTGGTTCACCGATCCGGGCTATGGCGCGCTGTCTCTCTACGAAAGCGGCAACTCGCCGGTCTCGCTGCCTTTAAAGGAAGCCACGTATCGCATTGACGGCAAGACGGGCCAGATGGCGATGGTCACCGACGAAGAATTCAAAGCGAATGGACTTTGCTTCTCGCCGGATTACCGCAAACTCTACATCTGCGACACCGGCTCGACGCATTACCCGAACGCTCCCAAGAACATCAAGGTCTACGACGTGATCGACGGCAAGACTCTCCGCAATGGCCGGCAATTCTGCTCGATGGAAATGGCCGGAAAGGGCGCAGGCATTGCGGACGGCATCCGCGCCGACATGGACGGCAATATCTGGGCCGGCTGCGGCCGGGTCGGCCCTGGTTACGACGGCGTCCACATTTTCAGCCCCGAGGGCCAGCGCATCGGCATGATTCTGCTGCCGGAAATCTGCGCGAATTTATGTTTCGGCGGCACGCGGCGGAACCGCCTGTTCATGTGCGGCAGCCAGTCGCTGTATGCGGTTTACGTGGAGACGCGCGGGGCTCATATCGCCTGATGCGCACCACCCACGGACCGGCTCAAACGAGCGGTTTTCGGACGCTTGTTTCTTTCCTGCAAGCCAAAGACGACCCTGCTAGCATCGATGTTTCTCGATGTGAAGCCGGCGAGCCTCCTGAGCGTCGCGTTGGGTACGCTCGGCTTGCTTCAGACTGGACAAGATCAGGTTTGGGTCGGCAGTCCCGCTGCCGATCGCGGCGATATGCCGCTTCTTCAGGTCATAAAGCCTGTCGATCGCCAGGGAAAGCTCATGCCCCAAGCGTTGCTTTTCGACGCACGTCTTCTTCATTATTCGCTCGTTTCAACAACTGTACCGCAAAAAGTCGGGTGTTCCGCCCGCGCCCAAGCTTCTAGGGACGAAAGTTTGCCTTGTTCGCCGGCCGGGCCTTCTCCTGCTCAGCCCGATTTTCATCCTCCATCTTCTTTCGGCGCTCGATTTCCCGTTGGGGAGCTTCTTGCTCGTCCAGGCGGATGGCGGCAGCAGAAGCCGCTTGCGCCAGCGCGTCCAGCCGTTTCGAAAGCAGAACCAGTCCAAACTCAGGCTGGTACGAGGACGGGGCAAGGCGGACCAGGCTCAGCGAGTATTGGGAGTCCTCCCAGCGCGCCACAACCTTCACGGTTTCGCGATATACCGAGGGAAACACGATTTCGGCGTCGGGCCTCTCGGCAACTCCGTAGGTCGCCGAGATGGCTTCGATCATATCCTCGGTCGTCAGCCCTTCCGTGCGTGCGCGGTTATAACTCACCACCATTCGAGAGAGCTGGTTGTTATAAAGGCTGAACAGGACTTCTTCCACCGAGTCCGCATCAGGGCGGGAGCGAATCGCAAAGCGCGGCTGCCACTCCAGCTCTTGAATCAGAGCCGGGCGTTGGTGAATCGTCTTGGCGTCGGACGGCTTCATCTGCGCCTGTTTGGCGAGAGCGGCCAAGTTCATTCCCAACTGAAATTCACGATATTTCGAGAGATCTCCAGCGTACAGTGAAGCCGCCGAAAGCACCGCCGTGGAAACCACAATGGCGAAAAGGCGAGTACCGGTCATTGGATGTCCTCCTTTAGGTGACGAATCACGCGCGTTTTCCCTACAGCGACTCGCTTCCAGGGGTGCGATCCGTAATCGATGGCATTGAAAGAAGCGGTTGGGTCTTCAGAGCGTACAATGAGACGGCGAACAACACCACGCTGGCCACAACGACGCCAAAAGCCAGATCACCGGAAAGCGTGCCCACTGCTACGAGCGGGTTAAAGATCAGGGTTATAACGAAGAATCCTGTTGCCCAGGCGTATTTGCCGGCGCGCACCGCCTGCAAGGCAACCAAAAACGCCCCGAGACTTACTACGAACCGCAAGGGCAGTTGATAGCTCGGCGCATCCTTCCAGAACGCCGCTGTGAGGATCAGTAATGCGATGGAGACGAATTTCATCATTTTGGTCAGCAAGCGACACCTCTTTTCTTTTGCAGAAGGGTAGTAGATGGGAGGGCGGCCATGGCCGGTCCCCAGATTCCCTAAGCCCGGCTGGCCCGCTCCAGTTGCTGGAGCGATCAGAGGCAAACTCGCGCGAAACGAAAAGCCCGGCTTAGTAGCGGGGAGCGCGGCGCTCGCGCGGTCCTCCGCTCGTCTTCGGGCGGGCCTCACTCACATTGAGCGCGCGGCCCCCTGAACTCGTCCCGTTGAGCGCGGCGATAGCCTGATCAGCCTGGTTTGCATCCGTCATTTCGACGAACGCGAAGCCTCGCGAGCGGCCCGTGTCGCGGTCCGTGACCAGATTGATGCGTTCAATTGCTCCATACGGTTCGAACAGTGAACGGATCGATTGTTCGGTAGCCTCGAAGTCGAGGTTCCCTACGAAAATATTTTTCACCGGATCTCCTTACATTTGAAGGCGGGCTATAAGGAGGCGGAAGGTAATCTCAGCCAGATTATGCGGGACGATCAAACGCAATCCAAGTATAACACGTTTCCGTGACGAATCAACACGTATTTAAAACATCCAGACCCACAGAAACTCCACTGGTTCTGAAGTTGGTTGGAAGCGCAGCGCGATGCAGTGCGGCTGTGACTCCGGTTACAGCTTCCGCGGCAGGAGGGGGCTTAGCCTGGGCATGGGAGGAATGCAATGGCTTCTGCAACCGGAAAAACTCTGGGCGCCCTGGCGGCGGAGAATCCCCGGGCCATACGCGTGTTCGAGAAATATCAAATCGATTTTTGCTGCGGCGGCGGCCGGCCTGTCGAGCAAGCATGCCGCGAGCGGGGCATTTCCATTGACCAACTGCTGGCCGAGATTCAGGAGGCTGCGCTGATAAAAGAAGAACGGGATTGGCAGCGGGATCCTTTGAGCGAGCTCACCGGTTATATCATCGCCCGCCACCATGGCTATCTTCGAAAGGAGCTGCCCGAGATATCCGGGATGATCGAGAAGGTGATTGCCGCCCACGGTCTCAACCACGGTGACTCGCTGCTCCCGCTGCGGCGGACATTTGCGGACCTGGCAGCAGAGCTATCCAATCACATGATGAAGGAGGAGAGGGTTCTGTTTCCGCTCATAGAGCAGATGGAGAGAGCCGCCGGCTTGGGCGCCGCGCCTCCCCCAGCTCCGGGCGGTTCAGTGAACAACCCGATCCGGATGATGCAACACGAGCACGACGACGCAGCCGCTGCCCTGGGCCAAATGCGCCGCGTAACCTCAGACTACGCCGTGCCGGAGGATGGCTGTGCAACGTATCACGCACTCTTCCAGAGGCTCCAGGAACTGGAGGCCGATCTGCACGAGCATATTCACCTGGAAAACAATGTGCTGTTTCCGCGGGCGACGCAACTCGAACAGGCGCGGCTCAGAGAGACAAACTGAAGGCCCGGCTTTCAGCTTCTAGCCGGCGAACCCGCGACGAGCCTTCATCTCTGCGGAAATTTCCCGGAGCTCGGGATCGGTCAGCACGCGCCGGCCGATTGCAATCAACGTTTCGTCCTCGGAGGCCATATCCGCTTCCCGCAGCGTGAGACTTGGGGGCGATCCGCGCTCCGGCCTGGGATCGGCCAACGGCGTCCCCAGACCGGCTTTTCCCCGGCCCCACGCATTCTTCCAGGCTCCGGAGGCAGCTCATGCACACTCTCACTATGGAACATGCCGGTCCAGAGCGGCTGTGACCGCGGTCACCGACAACGCGTGGCTTCGTTTCTAAATTGAAAGTGGAATGTGTCAGTCACGAAATTTCGGTTTCGGCCTCGCGCGCGAGACCTTCGTGGTCGAACACACAAATTTCGCGTGCCTGGATGCGCAGCAACCCTTCGGCCTGGAAGCGGCTGAGGTTGCGCGACACCACCTCCCGCACCGTGCCCAGCCGCGAGGCCAGCTCCTGATGTGTAGCCGGCAGCGTGAAGCGATCACTGCCGGCTTGCTCGGCAAACTCGAGCAGGATGCGGGCGAGCCGCTGCCGTACGCTGCCGAAGGTCACTCCCTCGATGATCGAAACCAGGTGCCGCAAGCGCCGCCCGACCACGGCCAGAACTTTCAGCGGCACTTCGGGATGCTGCCGGCAGACCTGCTGGAAGTCTCTCTTGGTAATCAGATAAGCGGTCACTTCGTCGACGGCGCTGACCGAGGCCGGATAGCGCCCGCCATCGAAAACAGGAATCTCGGCCACACTGGAGGGCGCCGACTCCACCGCAAGCATAATCTCGCGTCCGCCGGGCGAAGTTTTGACGATCTTGACGCTTCCCTGCGCCAGCACGTAGAACCCGGTGCACTCTTGTCCCTCCCGGAACAGCATTTCGCCGGGGGCGTAGCGTTTTTCAATCGCCCGCAGCGCCAGCGCCTCGATCTCGCCGGGAGTGAGGCTGGCGAGCAAAGAAGTCCTGGAGAGGGCTTCCACTTTTCGCGAGATCACAGGCGCACCCATTCGGCTACCGACGAATGTACCGCATGCGGCGTGTATCCTCAAGGCTGCCTGAACGGCGCCAGCGCCACGCCGCGGCAGGAGAGCATTGTATGAGCGAAAAACTCATTCACCGCGAGATGCCTCTTCCGGAAATCCTCGTCAAGTACCCCGGTTGCCGCCAAATTTTAGACCGGTATGGCCTGCTTGGTTGCGGCGGGCCTTATGGGCCGCAGGAGCCGCTGTGGTTCTTTGCCCGGGCTCACCGCATTCCGGAAGCTCAACTGCTCTGCGAACTCGAGCAGGCGGCGCAGCGCGGCGAAGCTGGTTCCGCCGGGCCTGCCAATGACGCAGATTTTGCGGCAGTGATTTACCGCCGCTTCTTTAAGGCCGCGATTGTGGTCATGTTTACGTTCGGCTGTGTTTTCGGCGGCATCAATCTGGCCATTCTGGCCGCCAAACATCAGCTCGCCTCGCTCGACATGCGCGCCCTCATCTGGTCGCACGCACACGCCCAAGTGGCCGGATGGGTGACTTTCTTCGTCATGGGCTTCGCCTATCAGGCCTTCCCGCGATTCAAGCTGACGGCGCTCTGGCGGCCTCGCCTGGCGGCTGCCACTCTTTATATGATGGCGCCCGCTCTGGCCGTGCGCTGCCTGGCTGACCTGTGGCAAAAGGCCGCGTTTTGGAAGGTTGCCGGCATTACCGCCGGCGCGGTGGAGCTGGCGGCAGTCCTCGCCTTTGTCTGGATCATCACCCAAACTCTCCGGTCCTCCCGGCAGGCAAGAGAACCGTATGAAAAGTTCATTTACTTGGCGCTGGGCTGGATGGTCGCGGCATTTGCATTTGATCTTTGGGTTTTCGCGGCGTCCTCTGCCATCAGCGGCTACAGCGAATGGGTGCGGTTCATTGGCGCTTACGACGGGCCGTGGCGCGACCTGCAACTGCTGGGCTTCGCCGGCGGCATGATTCTCGGCGTGAGCCAGCGTTTCCTGCCCTTCCTCTACGGCTTCGGTGAAGTCTCCCCGAGGGCCTCGAACCGGGCTTTTTACTTATGGAACCTGTCCGTGGCGGGAAACATCGCATTCTACTCTCTGCTGATTCATACGCGTCGCCCGGCATGGGGCGCCATGCTCGAGCTGAGCTTGCTCGGGTTGCTGGCCGCTGTCCTGATTCTGATTCGCAGCTTCCACCTGTATTCCGAGAATAGGGAACAAGACCGCTCACTGCCTTTCATCCGAGCGGCCTATGGTTGGGCCGCTTTCGCGCTCGCTTTGCTGATGCTGATGCCGCTCTACGATTTCGCCGTGCGCAGGGTTTTTTCCCATGCTTATTTCGGCGCCTACCGGCATGCCTTCACCGTCGGCTTCATTAGCATGATGATTGTGGGCGTCTCGAGTAAAGTCGTTCCCACCTTGGCCGGAATCAACGCGCGAGAGAGGAGATCGCTCGCCGCCCCTTTCTGGCTGCTGAATACCGGCAACGGCATGCGCGTGCTCTTTCAAATCCTGACCGATACGCAGCCGTGGGCCTATCCCTGGATGGCGCTGAGCGCCTGGATAGAGGTTGCCGGGCTGATCTGGTGGGCCATCGATCTGTGGCGCACCATGAATCATAAGCCTGCCCAGGCGCGAGGCCTGACTGGCGCAGTCACGGTGACTCCGCAAACCCTGGTATCGGACATCATCAGCCGCTATCCGGCGGCGGCCGCCGTCTTTGAAGCGTTCGGCTTTTCACTGATAAACAACCCGGTAGCGCGCCTGGGCGCACGCTCCGTGACGCTCCAGCAGGCGTGCCGTCTCAAACATGTACAGTACGAAGTGCTGGCGCCTGCCTTGCTCCAGTGCATGGAGGACTCCGACAGGGAGCAGCGCGCGACGCACCGAACCAGCCAACTGCAAGGGCTGACCGCCCTCTCGTAATCCTGTCTTCGGTATCATCGAAAGTCGAGAGGGTTGCAAGAGGCTTCGAAGCGGAACAAGGAGCGCTGTCTGACTCTCATGCCAGGACGAACACAGTCTTCCATCTCCGGCCTCCAGCTTCTGCTGGCCACCATCTCCTTCACGATCTGCTTCGCTGCCTGGGGGCTGATCAGCGCCTTCGCTCCGTATTTCCGCGAAATGTTCCGGCTGTCTGCGACCGATACGGCGCTTCTGGTATCCGTTCCGGTGCTGCTCGGCTCGTTGGGCCGGATCCCCATGGGCATGCTGGCGGACCGCTTCGGCGGTCGTGTCGTGTTCTCTCTGCTGATGCTCTTTGCCGCCGGGCCGGCATTCCTGGCGCCCAAAGCAGAGAGCCACCGCGAACTTCTGGTGCTTGGCTTTTTGCTCGGGATGGCGGGTTCCTCGTTTGCAGTCGGCGTCCAGTTCGTTTCCGGGTGGTTCCCCGCGGACCGGCAAGGTGCTGCGCTGGGCGTTTATGGTCTCGGCAATATCGGCCAATCGGGGGCGGTTTTTCTGGGTCCGGTGCTGGCGTCTGTCATCGGCTGGCAAAACGTATTTCGGGGTGCCGCGGCACTGCTTGCCGGCTGGGCGATTCTCTTCGCTGCTCTCGCCCGGGATTCGCGCCGGAACGGCGATCTCCAGAAAGAGACGCGTTCAACACTGGACGTGCTCCTGAAAGAGCGCCTCGCCTGGGTGCTGGCGGTTTTCTATTTTTTAACTTTCGGTGGATTCGTCGCCTTTGCAGTCTATCTGCCTTCTCTGCTGCGAGACCAGTTCCGGCTGGCGCCCGCGGACGCCGGATTCCGGACGGCCGGCTTTGTCGTGCTAGCGACGCTATGCCGTCCCCTCGGAGGCTGGCTCGCCGATAAGACCGGCGGCGCTCGCGTACTCGCAGGCGTTTTTCTCGGCATGGTCCCGTTCGCCCTACTGCTCGCCTGGCCTGCCATGCTCCCCTTCACAGTGGGAGCCCTGGGCGCCGCGGCTTTGCTCGGGATCGGAAATGGCGCAGTCTTCAAGCTGGTCCCGGAATATTTCCCAGGCCGGACCGGCGCCGTCACCGGCCTGGTCGGGGCGATGGGAGGTCTGGGTGGGTTTTTCCCCCCGCTCGTGCTCGGATTGTTTCGGGATCACTTCGGCGCATACTGGCCCGGCTTCCTGTTGCTGGCCATTGCCTCTCTGGTTTTGTGGCAAGCGAATGATCGAGTTTTCATGCCCCGCCAGGAGGCGCTGGAGCTGGCCATGCCGCCGCAGCTCGCTCGCGCGGCCGATCGCATCCGCGCCGGCGCCTGGGCGACCATGTGGACTGCGTTTCTGCTCGCCGCCATCGTGGTCGGCTCGCGAGACCTCCAGAATTTCGATGCCGCATTGGTAATCTATACGTTCGCCGTCATTTTTGCTACGTGGGGCGTGGTTTACCACTACAAGGTGTGGCTCGACAAGCCTCCGACGAGGGTCTACTGGCGGCGGGGATGGCAAATCTTCCGGCAACGGGGCCTGCTCCGCAGCTTGGTTCCCGTGATCAAGCTGGCCGCCGCCGACCTCGCCGCGCAAACTTTCATCCGGCGGCGTTCGCTATTGCGGTGGTGGATGCACCAGTGCATCTTTTGGGGATGCGTTCTGGCTGTCCTCATCACATTTCCCCTGGTTTTTGGGTGGATTCATTTCCGCACGCTGCCGGACGATCAGATGATGTATGTGATTTACCTGTTCGGATTCCCGGCAGGATCTTTCCGGGTCCGCACGATCACCTCGGCTGTTCTCTTTCACGGGCTGGACATTGCGGGCGTGCTGGTCATGATCGGTATCCTTCTTTCTCTCTGGCGGCGGATGCGGGACAAGGGAGCGCGGGCCGTGCAGTCGTTCGCGGAAGATTTTTTCCCTTTGATCCTGTTATTTGGGATTTCGGTGACCGGTTTCGCGCTCACGGTGTCGCAAGTCTGGCTGCGCGGGCAGTTCTATAGCTTCCTCGCCATTACGCACGCCATCACGGTGGTCGCTGCGTTGCTCTTCTTGCCGTTCGGAAAGTTTTTTCATATCTTCCAACGCCCGGCGCAGCTTGGTGTGAAGCTCTATCACCAGGCGGGCGATAACGGGGAAGGGGCTCTCTGCGCCCGCTGCGGGCAGCGCTTCGCCTCTCGCATCCATATTGACGACCTGAAGCGAGCTCTCTCCCAACTGGGGTTTGATTACTCCCTGCCGGGTTCCGCCGGCTCGTGGCAGGAGCTGTGCCCTGCCTGTAAGCGAAAGACGCTCTCAATGGCGCAACTGCGCTTGACGGAGAGGTCGCGTGGCTAAACCTCCGGCGCCTGTCGAAACTCTGATCGAGCAATACGGTCCGCATCTGAAGTACACGCCAGAGGGGGGCTGGCAGGAGGAATCCCGGCATCCCGCCGACGGCCTTGTGAAAACGCACTGCTGTTTTTGCGGCCAGCAATGCGGGATACAGCTCAAGGTTCGCGGCCAGAAAGTCATCGGATTCGAGCCGTGGGAGGAGTTTCCCTTCAATCGCGGGATGCTTTGTCCCAAAGGGGTCAAGCGGTATATGCAGAATTCGCATCCCGATCGCCTGCTGGGACCTTTGCTCCGCACCAGCGAGGGCTTTTCTCGAGCAGGCTGGGAGGAAGCGCTGGACTTCACCGTGCGCCGGCTGACGGAAATTCAGGAGCGTTACGGCAAAGACGCCGTGGCGGTCTATGGCGGCGCGTCGCTTACCACTGAAAAATCGTACTTGCTCGGCAAATTCGCCCGGGTCGCGCTCGGCACGCGCCACATTGATTACAACGGCCGGCTTTGCATGGTCTCGGCGGGGCATGCGTACAAGGCGGCATTCGGCGTTGACCGCAGCCTGATGCCGTGGAGCGATATTCCCAAAGCCCAGGTCCTGCTGGTAGCCGGAGCCAATATCGGGGAGTGCGCGCCCATTACTACCGACTACATCTGGCGGTGCCGCGATAACGGCGGAAAGCTGATCGTGATCGATCCGCGCTTCACCCCGATTGTGAGGAATGCCGACCTCTATTTGCCGGTGCGGCCGGGCACAGATCTTGCCTTGTTGATGGGCATGCTGCACGTTGTGCTGCGCGATGGGCTGGAAGACCGGGAATTCATTGCGCAGCATACCGTGGGGTTCGAGGCCGTGGCGGAATCGGTGAAACCCTATGACCCGCGGATGGCGGCCGAAAAGACCGGCGTGCCGCCGGAAGCCATCGAGCGCGCGGCCCGGTGGTTCGCGGAAGCAGATCGCGCCATCGCCATGCACGCCAGAGGCATCGAGCACCATTCCAAGGGAGTTGAGAACTGCCAGGCTCTGATCAACCTCTGCCTTGCCACCGGCAATATCGGCCGCGAGGGCGCCGGATGCACCATGATCACGGGGCAAGGCAACGGCCAGGGCGGCCGCGAGCACGGACAGAAATGCGATCAACTTCCCGGCCAGCGTTCGCTCCAGGACCCCGAGGCGCGGCGGCACGTCGCGCAAGTGTGGGGAATCCATCCCGATGAGATCCCCCAACCCGGTTACACTGCCGTCGAGATCATGGAAGCCATTCACCGCGGCGAGATCAAGGGGCTGCTTTCGATCTGCTTCAATCCGCTGGTCTCCTTGCCCGACGCGAATTTCACCCGTGAAGCGCTCGAGAAGATTGAGTTTCTGGCCGTCATTGATTTCTTTCTGTCTGAAACGGCTCGCTACGCCGACGTGGTCCTGGCCGGCAGCTTGCACGAAGAAGAAGAAGGGGTCGGATGCACGGCTGAGGGACGCATCGTCCACATCAACAAGGCGGTGGACCCGCCGGGCGACGCCAGAACCGACTCCGCGATCATTTGTGACCTCGCGCACCGTCTTGGCAAGGGGCGCTACTTTCCGTATTCCGAGCCGCGGGAGATCTTTGAGGAGCTGCGCGAGGCGTCGCGGGGCGGCATTGCCGATTATTACGGCGTCACTTACGAGAAGATCGACCGGCAAATGGGCGTTTTCTGGCCCTGCCCATCTCTGGATCACCCGGGGACGCCCCGCCTGATCGAGGGAGGCAAATCCTTTCATCCTGACGGCAAATGCCGTTTCATCGTCACGGAGTGGCGCGAGAGCGGAGATCCGGTCGATGAGCAGTACCCCGTCTACCTCACCACCGGGCGCGTGGTGAGCCAATATCTTTCCGGCACACAGACCCGCCGCATCGGCGGCCTGGTGGACATTTATCCCGAGCCAAGAGTCGAGATTCACCCCCGGCTGGCGGAAGCCAATGGCATCGTGGACGGCGATTGGGTGACGGTAACCACCCGCCGCAGCGAGATCACGCTCCAGGCGGCGGTCGTCAAGACGATTCGTCCGGATACCGTTTTTATCCCCTACCACTGGCCCGAGGACCGCAGCGCCAACCGCCTGACTCACCGCACTCTCGACCCGCACAGCAAGATCCCGGAGTTCAAAGTGTCCGCCTGCCGGCTCCGGAAAGCCCAGGAGAGCGCCTGATGTTCGGATTGGAGTTTTACGTCGACCCGTCGCGTTGCATCGGCTGCCAGGCGTGTCTCAAGGCCTGCGAGGAGTGCGAGACGCACCGCGGATACTCCATGATCAATTTCGACTTCATCGACCGGCGTGAGACGACCGCCACGGCGGCCTATGTCTGCTGGCACTGCGACGACCCGACCTGCGCCGAAGTTTGCCCGGCGGACGCGATTAAGAAGGGCGAGGACGGAGTCGTGCATTCATCCCTCAAGCCGCGATGCATCGCCTGTTCCAACTGCGTGATGGCGTGTCCGTTCGGCATACCCAAAATGATGGTTCCCGAGCAGCAGATGATGAAGTGCGACATGTGCTACGACCGCACCTCCGCGGGCAAGCGCCCCATGTGCGCCACCGTTTGCCCGAGCCAGGCTCTCGCCTACGTCACGCCGGAGGAGATCGCCCGGCGTCGCGAGAAGCCCGCGAATACCTTCTATTTCGGAAAGCAGCAGGTAACAAGCAAGGTGTATCTGATGATGCCCGCGGGGCAGGAATCGCTTTCCATCGACGTGCTCGATTACATCTGGGAGGGATGATGAAATTGTTTCGACCGTCCGGTACTGATCCACTCTGGCGGGACGAGTTTTCGATTTTCAAGGCCGAAGAGCGCTATGTGAATCGCCGGCAGCTCACGAAATTCCTGACCTTGACCAGCCTGGCAATGTTTACCGGAAATATCTGGATCGCCATCCGCGCCTGGTTTCACAAGGATCCGGTGTACCCCATCCGCGCGGTGGCGGGGCTGGAGGAGATCCCCGTGGGCGGCGTCAAAATTTTTGACTATCCGGCCGCGAATCACCCTTGCATCCTGGTGCGGACCGGCCCCGATTCCTACGCCGCCTACAGTCAGATCTGCACCCATCTTTCGTGCGCCGTGTTTTACTCGCGGGACCAAAACCGGCTCGAATGCCCCTGCCATGAGGGCTACTTCTCGGTGCATGACGGATCGGTGATCCAGGGACCGCCGCCTCGGCCGCTTGCCCGCGTCGTGCTGGAGCGCCGAGGTGGTGAACTGGTCGCGACGGGAATGCTACAGGGTTAGTATGCAGCCTCGTAAGCCGCCTCAAAATCAAAGCCTGACCGCGATCGACGGCGCCCTGGCGCTGATAATTCTGTTGCTGATCATCCAGATG